>Ga0255772_10000125_pt1 | contig 69150 bp, 70 predicted proteins | sample 071ome_34_FD_179970 | JGI IMG/M metagenome (GOLD analysis project Ga0255772, IMG submission 179970) | Coastal salt marsh microbial communities from the Groves Creek Marsh, Skidaway Island, Georgia - 071411BT metaG (version 2) | ecosystem: Environmental > Aquatic > Marine > Intertidal zone >...
ATGTTGAAGGGCCATATAATTTTCATAACATAAAATTAATCGAAGATTCAGAGCCGCATTCAATTTTAAATATTAAAGAAATCCTTGGATATTCCAGTAATATAGGAACAATTAAAATTGCTGAAGAGTTAGGTAAAGAGAAGATTTATAATCAATTAATTGATTTTGGATTTGGATCTAAAAGCGGTATTGAAAATGTTAATGAAGCAAGTGGCTTTGTAAGAAAAACAAAAGATTGGACACTTTCTTCTATGTATAGTGTACCTATGGGTTATGAGATTTCTACAACACCTCTTCAGCTAGCTATGGCTTATTCATCTATTGCAAATGGAGGGTACCTTCTAAAGCCAATATTAGTTGATGAAATTTTAAAAAATGATGAAATAATTTTTAAATCAAAAAAAGATATCAAGCGAAGAATACTTTCAAGAAATGAATCTAAAGAATTGATAGAAATGTTATCATTTACTGTTCAAGAAGGAAGTGGGAAAAAAGCAAAAATAAATGGGTGGGATGTTGCTGGAAAAACAGGCACCTCAAAGAAATTGATTGATGGAGAATATTCTGAAACAGAATTTATTTCAAGTTTTATAGGGTTTTTGCCTGCTGATAATCCTCAACTATTAGCATTAATAATTATAGAAGGGGCAGATAGCAAAAAAAATTACCATTGGGGTTCTATTGCAGCTGCGCCAGTTTTTCAATCAGTTATAAAAAGAGTTATAAATATTAATCCAATAAGTACTGAAATTGACAATAATAACAATCTAAGAAAAAAAGAATTAAACAAACCTATATTGATTCAAAAAAATCTAAAAAAAGAGCCTCAAGAAATAGTAACGATGCCAAACCTTATTGGTAAAAATATTATGGAAGCTTTTGATATTTTGAGAAAAAGCGAAATTAAAGGACAAATCAGCGGAAGCGGACTAGTCGTTTATCAATCCATCACTGCTGGTGAAAAAGTTGTAAAAAATTCAATATGTATAATTAAAGCAAGCACGGAATAAAGGAGAATAAAATGTTATTTGAATTCGATAATAATTTTTCAGAACAAAAAGCGAAGATTAAAGTTGTTGGCGTTGGGGGGGCTGGAGGCAATGCAATAAATCGAATGATATCTTCGGGAATGGAAGGAGTTGAATTTATTGCTATCAATACCGATGCCCAGGATTTAGAGAGTAATCCTTCTGAAATAAAAGTTCAAATTGGAAAAGAGTTAACTAAAGGATTAGGAGCTGGAGCAAAGCCAGAGATTGGGCGTGAAGCAATCCTTCAAGATAAAGAGAAAGTCTCATCTTATTTAGCCGGAGCTGATATGGTTTTTGTCACAGCAGGAATGGGGGGAGGAACTGGGACTGGTGCAGCTCCAGTAGTGGCCAAAATTTGTAAAGACTTAGGAATTCTTACAGTATGCATAGTAACTCTACCTTTCGGATTTGAAGGTCCATTAAAAATGGAAACTGCTATGAAAGGAATACGTTCTATCAGAAAATTTTGCGATACATTAATAATTATTCCAAACCAAAAGTTATTATCTATCATTGATTATAATACTACCTTGGAGGATGCATTTAGTGAATCAGATTTAATTTTATTAAATGCGGCACAAAGTATATCAGATTTAATTCACAAACAAGGCAATATAAATACTGACTTTGCTGACGTAAAAACTGTAATGAGTGGACAGGGAGATGCTTTGCTTGGAACTGGAATTGCAAAGGGAGAAGAAAGAGCTGTTTTAGCTGCTCAGCAAGCAATCTCAAGCCCACTTTTGGATAATCAGTCTATTGCAGGTGCTAAGTCTGTATTGTTAAATATTACTGCTAGTAAAAATCTTAAAATGAGAGAAGTAGAGTCTGCTACTCAATTAATTTATGAAGAAGCTGGACCTACTGTTAAAGTAATTTTTGGTTGTATTATTGATGAAAAAATGGATGAAGAAATGAAAGTAACAGTGATTGCAACAGGTCTTGAAAATAAAGAAAAATCAAGTAGATCATTTTCAGATAGTGAATCTATTTTTGATGAAGAAGATGATTTTATTGAAACTTCTTCTGATTCAGTTCATATGAATAAAGTTAATTCAATTGAATTAGCTGTAGACGATGAAAGTGAAGAAGAAAATGATGGACCAACTCTAATATTTGATGATTTTGATCAAACAGCAGATTACGATGTTCCTGCATATATGAGAAAAAAGCATAACTAATGGACCTATATGGTAAAAATGTAGGAGTTTTAGGGTTAGGTGTCAGCGGTTTTTGGTCTGCAAAGTTAGCTAAATCATTAGGAGCTAACGTTTTTTTATCATCTATTGATAAAGATGAGTTATTTTTACAAGAGTTAGTAAATCTAGACATTGAAACCGAATTTGGAAACCATTCAGAAAGACTGCTAAAATGTGATTTAATAATAAAATCTCCAGGAATATCAAATCACGCTTCAATTATTAAAGCTTTAAAAAGGAAAAAAATCCAAGTTTTAGGAGAAATGGAATTTGCTTATCAGTGTTCTGATATAGATATAATTGCTGTTACAGGTACAAATGGTAAAACTACTGTTATTTCACTTCTTGGAGATTTTTTAGGGAAACATTTTAAGGTTCTCGTTGGTGGGAACATCGGGGTACCTTTTTCTCAATTAGTTTTGGAAAATAAGTTAATTGAAAAGAATAATTTCGATTTTGCTATACTTGAAGTTTCAAGTTTTCAATCTGATGATTTTGAACTTTTCAAGCCTAGTATAGCTGTAATATTAAATTGTAAAGCCGACCATTTAGATATTCACAAAACATTTGATGAATATAGAGATGCAAAATTTAAGCTTTTTAAGAATATGAATAAAAATGACTACGCAATTTATAACTCATCGGAAGATTCTATTGTTGACCTGTTTCAAAATTTAGTAGACCAAACAAATGTCATACCATATTCTTCAATTAAAGGAAGTTCAATATTTTACATTGATAATTCCGACATTGTTAAAGACAATGAAATTATAAAATCAAATTTTAGATTTCTCAATACATCAAATTTTACTTTCGAAATAAAACAACTATCACTTCAAACTAGAAACGATATTGAAAATTTTATTGCAATATCAACCGTTTGTTTAATTCTTGGAATATCAGATAATGAAATATTTGACTTTCTAAAAAAATTTAAAGGATTAGAACATAGATTCGAAATTTTTAAAATTATTGATAATGCCGATCAAAAAATTACTTTTATAAACGATTCGAAGTCAACCAACGGACTTTCTCTTCAATCAGCTCTTTCAAACTGTTTTGATATTCAATTAGAGAATATTGTTTTAGTGATGGGCGGTAGATCAAAAGGAATAGATTATTCTAAATATTTTTACTTTCCCTTAGGCAATGATCATATCAGTGTCTTTGCGTATGGAGAAGCAGCGCAAGAAATCAAAGAAAACTTACTGTCATTGAAGGGTGATAATCATAAATACCCTAAAATAGAAATATTTGAATCGTTCACTGATGCTGTAAAAAGAGGAATAGAAGAAGCAAACGGTTTTAAGAATGGAGCTGTTCTTTTATCTCCAGCTTGTTCGAGTTTCGATCAATTTAAGAATTATGCAGAAAGAGGAGAGAAATTCAAAACAATTGTAGGTGAGTATAATGAATATTAAAAAGTTAAGTCAAGATTATTATTTATTGGGTTCAGTTTTTTTCTTAATCATTTTTGGTTTAGTGATGCTATTTAGTGCAAGTTGGGTAAAATCTCTTGAGGTGACAAATGGGGAATCAAGGTCATATTTTTTTTCTAGTCAATTACTAAAATTTCTTCCTGGCTTAATGATTTTTCTTTTCTTTAGTTTCTTTAATTATAGAAAACTACAAAAGATTGCTATTCTATCTTTGATTACTACCTTTATATTGCTTTTATATACGAAATTTCAGGGTTGTAATTTGGATTCATGTAGATGGCTATCTATCGGTCCAATTTCATTCCAAACCTCAGATTTGGCTCGATTTTCAATAATCCTTTTTCTTGCTGACTACATTGATAGAAATCACAAAAAAATGATTAGCTTTGATAAGGGAATTTTAATTCCTCTTCTTTGGATTTTACCTTCATGTATTTTAGTGTTAATTCAACCAGATAATTCAACCACTTTGATTATTATGTCAATTGCTTTAATAATGCTTTTCATTGGTGGTGCATCTTTCCCTCAAATACTAACTATTTCAATTTTAGGAATTTCTACTGTTGGTTTTATGCTTCTTAACAAAGGGAATTATGCATTATCGAGAATAACTTCTTTTTTTAATGAATCAAGTGTGGTCAATTACCAATCTGATCAAGCAATTATTGGATTACAACAGGGAGGTTTTTGGGGATTAGGAGTAGGAAATAGCGTTCAGAAGTATAATTATTTACCTGAAACTCATACGGATTTTATTTTTGCTATTATTGGTGAAGAATTAGGTTTTTTTGCAGGTATGATACTTATTCTTATTTATGCTTTTATTCTAATTAGGGCAGTGCAGATTGCAAAGAAATCAAACGATATATTTGGAATAATGCTTTCACTAGGTTTCGGAATAAGTATTTCAATATACGCCTTAATTAATATAGGAGTAGTAATTGGCTTATTACCGGTAACAGGAGTCCCTTTACCATTTATCAGTTATGGTGGATCATCATTTATTATAAATATTTTAATGATCGCAATATTGCTGAATATTAGTAAATCTAAAAGAGAGTTTAAGCTCAAAAACTGGCGTCTTAAAGTTAATGCATAAGACAACTATATTTCTATGTGGAGGAGGTACTGGTGGACATTTTTTCCCATTAATAGAAATTAAAAGAGGATTAGAAAACAATCTAAAAAACTCTCAATTCTTTTATATTGGTTCATTAAAAGGTATTGAAAAAACTAAAGCATATGAAAATTTTGATGATTCATTTATGTTATTGAATGTATATGGATTTAAGAGAAAAATAAATTTAACAAATATTTTAGAAAATTTATTATTAATTCCCCTAGTGATTGTGGGGTTTTGTAGAGTGTTAATGAAATTTAGAAAACAAAATCCTAAATTGCTGATAGCTTCAGGAGGATATGCATCTTTAATCCCCTTGATGGTTGCTAAAATGACTCATACTCCATATTATATTCAAGAACAAAATTCCTACCCAGGTATTGTAACAAGATTGTTTTATAAAAGTGCCAAAAAAGTTTTCTTAGGTTTTGAAAGTGCAGAAAAATATTTAGACAATAGTTTCAATATTTTAGTTACTGGAAATCCCACAAGATTTCAAATTATTGATGTTGATAAAAATCAGAAAAATTCTAAACAAACTATAATGATTTTTGGAGGTAGTCAGGGTTCTCAAAATATAAATTTAACTATTGAGGAAATGATAATTAATAGCGGTTTTAAAAATTTTGAACTTTTTTGGATTGTAGGTAAAAATAATTTTAATGAATTCAAAAAATATAATTCTTCATCCATTAAAGTCTATTCGTTTGTAGATAATATCGAAGAATTATACTTGAGAACTGATTTAATCATATCTAGAGCTGGAGCAATGACAATTTCTGAAATAGTAGACTTTCAACTTCCTTCAATATTAATTCCACTTCCGAGTGCAGCTGAAAATCATCAGTATTTTAATGCAAAATATTTAGAAGAAAAAAATTGTTCCATGATAATTAATGAAGAAAAGTTAAATAGTGATATTTTAGCAAATAAAATAAATACTATTTTTTCAAATGAACGAATAATTCAATCAATGAAAAACAACTTTTCAACTCTTACCAAAAGAAATTCTGTAAAATTAATTATTGATTCATTAATTGAGGACTTAGATGCTTAGTCAGCTTAAAAAAATCCATTTCATCGGAATAGGTGGTATAGGTATGAGTGGTATTGCTGAGTTACTACATAAAAAAGGTTTTATAATATCTGGATCGGATATTAGCAGTAATTCTAATATTGAAAGACTTCGAAAGATGAATATTCAAATCACAACTGAACATCTCGAAAAAAATATTACAGGTAAAGATTTAATAGTTTATTCTGATGCAATCCCTTCAGATAACTGTGAATTGAGGAAGGCAAATAATTCAGGAGTTCTATGCTTTTCTCGCGCAAAGATGCTATCTGAGATTTCAAAAATGAGTAAGGCAACAATAGCAATTTCAGGAACCCATGGAAAGACTACTACAACATCAATGATTGGAACTGTAGTAAAAAATGAAAATTTAAATCCTACAGTTATAGTTGGTGGAGTCGTGAAGTCTTTTCAAACAAATACCTTGCTAGGATCTGGAGATACTTTTATTGTAGAAGCAGATGAGTATAATAGAACTTTTTTGCATCTGTCACCTTCAATTTCTGTAATTAATAATATTGATTTTGAACATATCGATACATACAAAAATTTAGACGAATTAAAAGAAGCCTTTATTGAATTTGCCAACTCAACGCAGTTTCATGGAATAGTTGCGGTTTGTTCTGATTCTGAAAATGCAAAATCAATCATTCCAAAAATTGACAAAACGGTAATCACTTTTGGAGTTAAAGATAAAAGCGCTGATTTTAGAGCAGAAAAAATCTTACAAAAAAATGGAAAAGTTTCATTTGATGCAATTTTCAGAAATAATAGAATCAAAATGCACTTAAATGTTCCTGGTGAACATAACATTTTAAATGCCTTAGCGGCTTTAGTTGTATGTGATTTTATGGGTTTGAAGGTAGATCATATAGCAAAAAGTTTAAAAGAATTTTCTGGTGTGAATCGAAGATTTGATTTTCAAAGAAATGACAAAGAATTAATTATAATAGATGATTATGCTCATCATCCAGTTGAAGTAAATTTTGTTGTTGATAGTATCAAAAAAAATTGGAATCGAAGATTGATTACGATCTTTCAACCTCATTTATTTTCAAGGACAAAACAGTTTTACAAAGATTTTGCAAGAGCTTTATACAGTTCTGATATCGTATTGATAACTGAAATTTATGCCTCAAGAGAAAAAATTGATAAATCTGTTACCTCAAAATCAATTGTTGATGAGATGAAAAAACTAAAACATACTAATGTTCAGTTCATTCAATATGATAAAGTTTTAGGTGGAATTAAAAAAATATACCGTTCGGGTGATATTATTTTGACTGCAGGAGCTGGGAATATTTGGAGAAAAGCTGTAGAATTAAATCAATTTCTTGATAAAAAATGATAACTATTAAAGATCTAAAGAAAATTCCTGGGTTAATTATTAAAAAAAATGAACCTATGAATAAATACACAACGTATGGAATCGGAGGGCAAGCAAAATTCTTTGTTATTCCAGAATCTAAACAGAGCTTACTTGATTTAATTTCTTATTTAAATAAAAATAAATTGAAATATTTTATTTTAGGTTCAGGATCTAACTTGCTTGTTAATGATAAAGGATTTGATGGTGTTGTTGTTTCGATTAAAAGAAGTCTAGAAACAATCAAAATAGAAAATTCAAAATTATATGTTGAATGTGGAGCTATGCTTGGTACGATAGTGAAAGAATGTATAAAAAATAATTTATCAGGTATTGAAAATTTAGTTGGAGTACCTGGGACTTTAGGTGGTGCCTTGGTTATGAATGCTGGAGCATGGGGCGGAGAAATATCTGATAAACTTCAATCAGTAGAAATAATTGATAATCAAAATGAATTAAAAATTCTTCAGAGAAAAGACATTGATTTTTCTTACCGACTATCTTCTTTTAACAGTAATGAAGTTTTAATTTCAGCCACTTTCAATCTTGAAAAGAAAGATAAAGAACAGATCGAAAAAAAATATCAATTAGCTAGAGAAGGTAGGAAAAGTTCTCAACCAACAAATGTTCGTTCTGCTGGAAGTGTTTTTAAAAACCCACCTGGAAATTCTGCTGGAAAATTGATTGAATTGTGTGGATTAAAAGGTTATCGAATTGGAGGAGCAATTATTTCAGAAAAACATGCTAATTTTTTTATTAATGAAAAAGATTCATCTGCTAGCGATATGATGCATCTTATTAGATATGCCCAAAAAGAAGTCTTTAAAAAATTTAATATTAAATTAGAAACAGAAATTAAGTTTCTTGGTTTCGAATAAAACAATGAAGTAATGAAAAATAGCAAGTATACAGAATTAATGTTAACAATTATGACAATTTCATTAATTGTATTTCTATCATTGAAATGGAACGAAGTAAAAAATAATTCTCCTATTTTACTTAAGGTCACTGGAGATAATAATTTTAACAATGAAGATATTGTAGCTTTTGATTTTGGTGATAAATCGAATTTGTTTAAAATTAATCTTAAGACTTTTAAAGATAATATTGAATCTAAGCCCCATATTAAAGATTCAAAAATTTTTAGATCCTTTCCTTCAAAAATAGAAATTATACTAGTTGAGAGAAATCCTATAGCCGTAATTCTTTCCAATAATTTTCTGATCATAGATTCAGATAATATTTCTCTTCCCTATGTAAATTTTGATTTAACGCTTCCTGTTTTAACCAATTTTAAAGATGATTCAGATTTATTTGTTTTTGGAGAAGAAGTTCAATCTCCTTCAATTAAAACAGCAGTAAGGATTCTTGATCAATTATATAAAGAATATTCAGATATTTATTTTTCTATTTCAGAAGTTAGTTTTAACGAAAATGAGGAATTTGATATAATTCTAAAGAACGGAAAGACAAGAATATTGTTAGGAAAAAATGATTTTGATTTGCGAATTAAAAAACTCAACTCTTTCAAGAAAAATATTGAAAAATATGATACATTAGAAAATTATAAGTCTGTAGATTTGCGTTATAAAAATCAAGTAGTTGTAAAAGAATCTTAATGAATAGAAATATTATTAGAACCGCTTTTGATATAGGCAGTTTTCAAATTAAAGGTCTTGTTTTTAGAATTAGAGAAGATGACTCAATTGAAATATTATCTTTAAAAACTGTTGTCTCTAAGGGGATTGAAAATGGAAATCTTATTGATAAAGATCAATTTATTCAAATAATGATGGAGTTAGTTGAATCTCTTGAAAAAGAATCAAAAATATCTATTCAGGATGATGTTTTTATTACTCTATCAGGCTCCAATATTAAATCGGTTAATTCATCGACAAGAAAAAAAGCAAAAGATAATGAAGAATTACTTGTAGATAAAAAATTAAAACAAGAACTATTAAATCAATGTTCTGATATTCAGGTATCCGCTGACAGATATGTATTACATAACCTTGATCAAGGATTTTATATTGATGGATCAACATTAATCAGAAACCCTATTAGTATGGTTGGCAAAACAATCGAAGCAAAAGCACATTTAATTCATGTTCCTAATTTCAATATGAAGCAAATAGGATTTTGTTTTGAAAATGAGTTACAAATAAAAAATGTTATGCCAGTTTTTGATGGACTTGCCGGTGCAGTATCTGGTTTATCAGAAGATCAAAAAAAATTAGGTTGCATTTTCTTAGATATAGGTTCCGATAAAACAAACTTTATTGCTTTCAAAGATAATTACGTTGTTTTTTCAAAGGTAATACCAGTTGGTGGAAATTTAGTAACTAAAGATATTGCTGCTTATTTAGGGTGTTCTTTGATTGAAGCCGAACAAATTAAAAAAACTAAGTTATCTTCCTTTGCTAATTTAGCAGATGAAAATGAAACGTTCGAAGTTGGATTAATTGATGATGCATTAACGAAAAAAGTCAATGCAAAAGAAATATCTAAAATTGCTGAATTAAGATATGAAGATATTATTGATCATTTAAAAAATATTTTTCGTATAAATAGCAAAGAAATTTCTGAATTTAAATCAGGAATTAAACTTTCCGGAGGAGGTTCAAATATTAAAAATATTGATTTGCTTTTCAAAAATCACTTTCCAAATCTCAAAATTGAGTTTGTAGCAAACAAAGATATTCACTTTAAAGAAGACTTATCTGAAAATAGAGAACTAGTAAATTTGTTTGGATTATCAAAGTGGTTAATCCACTCTGTAGATGAGGATAGTCTTTATGATTATTCTGATTCAAAGTCTAATTCATTTTTTAAAAAAATCTTAAATTCAATTCTCAACTTTTTTGAATAATTTCTTTAGATTTTATTCAAATTTTTACTTCTAAAGCAATTGCTATCCCAACATTTAATCAATATATTTTGGACTATGAGTAATTATTGGGAAGATTTTAAAAAAAATTTATCTGAATGGAGTGTTGTTGCATCTGAAAAAGCTGAAGAATTTACTCATAATAGCAAGCTTCGTTTAGATATTTTACAATTGGAACGAAAGCTATCTTCTAGATATATGAAACTTGGCATTTTTGTTTTCAGTAAAACAAATGATAAAAATGTTTCTAATTTTGTTGGAGACGAAAAATACCTTTCTTTAGTTGAAGATATCAATGATATCAAAAATAAAATTTCTAAAATTAAGGCTGAGCTCCATTCAATTGTTGAAAACAATAATCTGGAAGAAGAATGAAAAAAAAAATATTTTCTTTTCAATTAACTTCAGATAGTAAGTTACATCAATTTCATTTTTCTTTATCGAATTTACTGATTTTTTCTTCAATTTTTTTTGCTATCCTTTTGATATCTAATTATTATTTATCTAAGAAATTTTCAGAGGAATATTATGTAGATCAGTTGAATACCACTGATTTAAAGTATAAATCAATATCTGAAGAATTATTACTCCGAATTTCAGAGCTGGAAAATGATATTAAATCTTTTGAAGAAAGAGATAAAGAATTAAGAACTTACGCTGAAATTCCCCCACTTACTGAAAATCAGAAATCAAGAAATACTGGAGGATCAATTAATAGCGAAAATTTAACTGATGACTCAAGCTTTTTAAATGAATTAACAAAAAAAGTAGATGATTTATCATTCTCAATTAAAATGCAAAAAGATAGTTACGACAAAATATTTAGTAAAATCAAGTCCAATGAAAAAATGTACTCTCATATTCCCTCTATAACACCTGTAACAGGATACGTTGGATCTGGATATGGATATAGAAATGATCCTATCGATGGCAAAAGAAGGCTTCATAGTGGATTAGATTTTGCTGTCAACTTGAATACTGATGTTATTGCTACAGGAGATGGAGTTGTAACTAGAGCCCAGTATGATTCTGGATGGGGAAGATATATTAAAATTGATCATGGTTATGGATATGAAACAGTCTATGCACATTTATACAAAATTCATGTTAAAAAAGGCCAAAAGGTTCAGCGAGGAGATGTAATTGGAAAATCTGGGAATAGCGGAAGAGCGGCAGGTTTCCATTTACATTATGAAGTTCACAAGAACAAAAAATCTGAAGATCCATCAAAATATTTTTTTACAGGCTATATTAAGTAGTTTAAAACTTTGGCTATGAATAATCATCTTCATAAAACATACCTGATTGAAACTTATGGTTGCCAAATGAACGTTGCAGATTCGGAACTTGTTGAAGGAATTCTGAATAAAATTGGTATGCAAAAAACAACTGTTGTTGATGACGCAGATGCAATTTTCCTAAATACTTGTGCAATTCGAGAGAATGCTGAATCTAAAATTCATTCTAGGCTTGGGAATTTATACAAACTCAAATTAAACAAACCGGAGTTGATTATAGGAGTTCTTGGTTGTATGGCTCAAAATCTTAAAGATGATTTATTAAAAAATAAACCTTATGTAGATATTATTTTGGGACCCGATTCATATAGGAATATTCCTATGTTAATTAATAGACATAACTTAGATAAGAAAAGTATTGTAGACACAAAACTGTCACGATTTGAAGTTTATGAAAATATGTTTCCAAAAAGAGGAGATACTTTTAATGCATGGGTTTCAATCATGAGAGGATGTGATAAGTTCTGCACTTTTTGCATTGTTCCATTCACTCGTGGAAGAGAAAGAAGTAGAAGTATAGACAGTATTGTTCAGGAGATTCAAAGGGCTGTTTCTGATGGGTTTGCAGAAATAACTTTACTTGGCCAGAATGTTAATTCATACAATTTTGAAGAAAAAGATTTTGCAGATTTATTACTTGAAGTTTCAAATATAGATGGAGTAAAACGAATAAGATATACATCTCCTCATCCACAAGATATCAATGAAAAACTTCTAGAGGTCATGGCTTCAAGAGAGAATATTTGTAATTATATTCATTTTCCTCTTCAATCTGGTTCTAATAAAATCCTTGAAAAGATGAATAGAACTTACAGTAAAGAACATTTTATCTATATGGTCAAAAAAATTAGAGAGATAATTCCTAATTGTGGTCTTTCAACAGATATTATAGTTGGATTTCCTGGAGAAACTGATGATGACTTTCGTGACACTCTGCAAGTTATGAATGAAGTCAAATTTAATTCAGCATTTACATTTAAATATTCTCCAAGACCATATACGAAAGCTGCACAATTTTCTGATCAAATTGATGAAACTATTAAGAAAGAACGTTTAGATGAACTAATTAAGCTTCAAAAGAAACATACATTAGAACACAATCTTGCAAAAATAGGTACATTTCAAAAGATTCTTATTGAAAAGGAAAGTAAAAAATCAATAAATCATTGGGCTGGTAGAACTGATTCTAATGAATGGGTGATTGTAGATAAAAACAATAATAATATTAAAGATATTATTCCTGTGGAAATTACCAATGCAACTGGTGTAATTTTACACGGTAAACAAATTGAAAGCGTATAGATGATTAGAATTTTTAAAATTTTATTTTTTTTAGCAGCAATTACTGCTGTTTTTCTTATTTTTGATAAAAATAGTTTTGAATTAAATTTATTTTTTCTAAATGAAACTCCTTTAACTTTGCCTGCATATCAATTATATATTATTTTGATAATGATTGGTATTGTCGTTGGATATTTAGTTTCTCTTAAGTCAGTTTTTAGCTATAGAGCAGAGATAAAAAAATTAATCATAAATAATAAGGATTTATCTGATGAATTAGACAGCTTAAGAAATGTTGCCTTAGATGATGACATTAGTTTCGACCAAGAAGATTAATGCAATATATTTTTTATTTAATTCTTTTAGCTGTACTTATAATCCTATTTTTAACTTTAAATAGAACTTCAAAGAAACCTTCTGACCATCAGTTATTTAGCAATGCTTTAAATGCATTGGTCAATAATGAAAAGAAAAAAGCTTACAAAATTCTAAAACAAATCATTTCAAAGGACTCTTCACATCATGAAGCATTTTTACTGCTTGGAAACTTGTATAGAGAAAAAAATATTGAAAACGCTATAAAAATTCATAAAAGCCTTATAATAAGACCAAATTTAACTAAAGATTTTAAATTTCATGTTCATAAGTCTCTAGTACTTGATTATTTAGAGTGTGAAAATATTGAAAAAGCAAAAAATGAACTTATTAATTGTCTTTTAATAAGACCTAAAGAATATTGGGCCTTAGATTTGTTAAAAAATATTTCTTCAGAACAAAAAGATTGGGAGAGTGCATTAATTTATGAAGAAAAGATTTTAAAATTTTATCCTGAGAAAAAAGAAACAGATGCTTCAATGTTAAATTATTTTATAGCTAAAGATTTTCAAAAAAAGAATAATTTTAAAAAGTATATTTTTCATTTAAATAAAAGTATTTCGTATGTGAATGTCTTCCCAAAAGCATATAAAGATCTTTGTTTACTTGAAGAAAATTCTTTAGATGAAATTATAAAATACTTTGTGAAATATGTTAATCTCCAAAGAATTAATTTTGTTGAAGATTGTAAATTGATTGAGCAGAGATTGTTTGATATGAACGCTTATCACCAAATAGAAAATCTTTATAAGCAAATACTTGATTTGAATTTTAATTCATTTGCTTTTAATCGTTTGATTGATATTTTTCTTGAAAAAAATGAAAAAGATAAAGCCGCTGAATTAATTGAGTCTGTTTTTCATGAAATGCCAAATCCAATCATAAAATTGAATCAAATTAAACTAAAAGTTGATGATTTGGAAATCAGGAAGTCATTATCAGTATTATGCAATGAATTAACGATTGATGAAAAATAAATACTTAATTATTTTATTTTTTTTGACATCAATTTTTTCACAAAATTCTGAAAAACTACTTTATGAAAAAGCCTTAAGTACTATTGATGGAGACAAAGCTTTGTCAATGTATGAACAGATTCTAAAATCAAATTCAATGACTGAATATTATTGGCTTTCCTTAAGAAAGAAAGCTGAAATCAATTATGCAAAAGGGCTTTATATTTCATCTTCAAATCTTTGGAAAGAATTCAATTTAAATGCACCTTCAAGTCTGATTGATAACGAATCAAAAAATTTTCTTTTTCGTTCTTTGAATGTGATTGGAGAAAATGACTCTGTAAAATATTATCAAAGATTGCTTTCATCTGAGACCTTAAAAGATCAAAAAAAAATCAGTAGTTTTCCTGATAAGAAATCACTTTGGTATATTCAATTTGGTGTTTTTTCATCAAAAGAGAGCGCTGAAATAATGCTAGATAGTCTTTTATCAGATGGAATTAAAAATGTTTTAATTGTTCAACTATTCGAGAGAGGAAAAATGAAATATTATGTAAGAACTGAAAGTTTTACCTCAAATTCAAAAGCTCAAAGGTTTGCAAAAAGAAATTTTCCAAAATCTAAAGAATACGTAATTATAAGCAAGTAAGTTATTCTTTACCTTTCATGTAAAGCTTGTAAGAAATAAAGGAGAGTATAATTAAAGCACTTATCTCATATAGTGGGGAAGGCAAGCTGTAAGATGGCCAAAAATTCTTATCAATAAAAAGAGGAATTGCAATAAAGATTGCCATTAACGCCTCTCCCGTAATTAGTCCAGAAGCAATTAAAATACCATTATTGTTTCCAGATTCTGTTGCTTTTTTTGAAGCAAAGTAATTAATGAAACCACCAATAAAAATTGGCAGTGTTAGTTCTACAGGTAAGTAAATTCCAATAGCAACTGCAAGAATAGGAATTCTAAATTCTGATCCTCTTCTAAGTTGTATTTGGTCTAAAATAATAATCAATATACCTATAATTGCACCAAAGAAAATCATTCCCCATTCAAGGTTTCCAGAGAACACTCCTTTTGCTACGTTCATCATTAGAACTGCCTGAGGAGCAGGTAATTCAGAGCTCCCTATTCCATATGCCTCATTTAAGAGGGTTAGAACAAAACCAAGGGTTAAAGCAGCACTAACTACACCAACTATTTGCATTAACTGTTGTTTCCAAGGAGTAGCACCAACAATATAACCTGTTTTTAAGTCTTGTAAATTATCTCCACCAATTGCAGCTGCACAACAGACAACTGATCCGATAAGAATTGCAGCAGCAGCACCTTCAGATTCAGTAACATTAAATAGGCCAATAATGAGCAAGGAACTAAAAAGAATTGTTGCAATCGTTACCCCAGATATTGGATTATTTGAAGAACCAACTACTCCAGCCATATATGCTGCTACGGCTGAAAACAAGAATCCAAAAATTCCCATAATTATCGAAAGAATTATTGCTGAAACCCAAGAATTTAAAATCCCAAAATAAGTAAATATGATTGGAATTAACATTAAAAGAATTGCTATAGAAACATAATTAATAGGAAGATCTCTTTCTTCCAAAGGTAAATCAGGATCAGTATTATTAAGAGATTTAAGACTTAATTGAATACTCTCAACAAGCGGTTTAAATAACTGAAGAATTGACCATATTCCACCAACAACCATAGCTCCAACACCTAGATAACGGATTTTAGTATTCCATATAATATTAGCGGCTTCAAAGTATGAATTTCCTTCATATCCATATAGATATGAATAAATTGGAATAGCGATACACCATGAAATAAATCCTCCGGAAAAAATTAGAATTCCAATATTTCTACCAACAATATAGCCCACGCTAACTAAGGATGGTGACATACTCGCACCCATGCCAAAAATAGAACCTCTTATTGCGATTGCACCTCCTAGTGCGCTAGTCCAGACATTTAAGGCTAATTCCCCAAATTTTACGACAGCTCCTGTAAGTGCAGACCAGCCAATAAGCTTTAAGCTTTTTGATGATTGAGATGATTTAGACTCATGGCCAGTTTTAAGCACATTTGCTGTTGCAATTCCTTCTGGAAATTTCAATTGAGCATTTAGTATCAATGCTCTTCTCAAAGGGACAGTAAATAGCGCTCCTAAAACTCCACCAATTAATGCAATCTTTGTTACTTCAATATAACTTATCGAATCCCAATATCCAATTAGCATAAGTGCTGGAATAGTGAAGATTACTCCGGCTGCCAATGATTCACCAGCTGATGCAGCAGTCTGGACTATATTATTCTCAAGAATATTAGAATCTTTAAAAAGTTTTAAAATTCCCATAGACATTATTGCTGCAGGAATTGAAGCAGAGATTGTCATTCCAGCATAAAGCCCTAGATAAGCCATTGCTGAAGATAAAATAATGGAAAGCACAATACTTAGAACGATGGATTTGATTGTTATTTCGTATTTCATTGTTTTTTCAAATTACTTAAAATAATTTATTATTCAAATTTTAGATAATGATAAAAAAAATATTTACTCAACTTCTAGTTTTAATTGCCTTAACAACTTTCAATTTAAGCTTGACGCATAATCATGGAAATTTCAATATAGATAATATTAAAGAAATATCTAAAGTAGAAAAATGCGACATTTGTAAATTGAAGTATTCGCATTTTAAAGAAAATTCTATTGCAAAATCATTATTCAATCTAAAAGATTTTACACTAAATCATTTTTTCTCAAATGATTTTTTAATCCCAAAACTTGTCATTCTAAATCTAGATAATAAGTCTCCACCTTCTTTTTTATCATAAATATATCTATTTATTTTAAAAAATTCTTTTAAGGAGAAAACATGAAAAACATATTATTTTTACTTTTATTTTTATCCAATATTTTTGCTGGAACAACTATTGTAGGAAAAATAGTTGACGATAGTGATAATTCACCAATTCCAGATGCGAATATCGAAATTTTTATTCTAGACAGTGGTCAATATTTCGGAAAATCTTCAGATTTGAATGGAAAATTTACCTTTAATGATTTGCCTGATAAAAAAGTTCTAATTAAGGTATCCGTTATTGGATATGAAGAAGCTTCAGTTGAAGTTTTATTAAAAAATGGATTTGTTCAACCTATTGATTTTAGACTGAAAAAAAAGTCGATATCCCTTGACGAAGTTCAAGTTTATTCATCTTTTAGAAAAATAAATGAAGGCGATTTAACTTCATCAGCCAGAATATTTAATGAAGAGTTAGAAATCAAAAAAGGTCAACATTTTGGAGATTTGATTCAAAATGTCCCTAATCTAAATTATGCAGGCGGTACTTCAAGGCCTAAATATTTTCAGATTAGAGGAGAAGGTTCAACAAGCAGGTATGCCGATCAAGGGCCACCAAGCACCTATGTAGGTTTAGTTTTAGATGGGATGGATTTGTCTGAACTGGGAATAATCACTCCTTTGTTTGATATGCAGCAAATTGAAGTTTTGATGGGTGTTCAAACAAGCCTTTTTGGGGCAAATGCATCTTCTGGATTGATCAATTTTAAAACAAATAATCCTTCTGATATCAAAGGAGGATATTTTATGACTCAATATGGTTCATATAATACTCTTATGAATGGATTTGTATATAATACCCCATTAAAAAATGATTGGAGAATCAGATTTGTAGGTTATTCAAATCGTTCAGATGGATTTAAAAATAATTTATTTTTAAATAGTAAAACTACTACAAAAAAAGATGAATCATCTTTTAGAACCAAAATTATGAAGTCAAAAAATAATCTTTCTCAAAAATATACTTTTATTATTTCCGACTTTGATAATGGTTATGATAATTGGTCTCCAGATAACAATAAATCGAATATTACATTCTCTGATAATCCAGGGAAAGATAGTCAAAAATCGAGCATAATCATTGCTGATTACGTATGGAATGTAGATGGATATATAATAGATTTAAACTTAGGTGCTTCTTCAAATTCAACGCTCCATAGCTATGATTCAGATTGGGGAAATAGCAATTTCTGGTCAGAGAGTCCTTTTAATTTTAATCCAGCTATTGAGGGATATAATTATGATTTCTTTGATTCTATTGATAGAGAAATCAATACAAAATCGGCTGACTTAAGATGGAAATCTGATCATTTATTGAAAAATAATAAAGTAGATTTTGTATTTGGTTTATTTAGTTCAATATATGATGAAACTAATATTGCAGATGGATATATTTTTGGTGGTTCATCGACAAATTTATCGTCATCATATAAAATATTGACCCAATCGATTTATGGGGATATCATTTATAACATTAATGATGATATGTCATTATCTCTTGCCTTGAGATCAGAGCAAAGAGATATAGATTATATTGACAAAGATCAACCATTATCAAACTTTAAAATTGATGGTAAAAATAACTTATCATATAAATTATCCCTTGAAAGTCATCCGGTTAATAATCTCCATTGGTTTACATATTTCGCTGAAGGTTATCATCCTGCTGGGATTAATCAAAATCCTTATTTAGAAGAAGATGAAAAAGTATATGATAAAGAGACATATAGAGATATAACTGCAGGAATAAGATGGATCAATGATACATGGAAATTTTCAACATCAATCTTTCATCTTTCACACAAAAATCATATTTATGAGACTTCAGAACAATTAGATCCTTTGAATCCAAATGCATTTGCTTTTTTTAAAACTAATGCGGATTCAGGATATGAATATGGACTTGAGTCTACTGGTGAATTCAAGATAAGTGACAGATTTTCTGTTAAATCTTCTTTAGGGCTCATGAGTTCTGAAATAGAATTAGGCCATCATGACGAAGACCATGAAGAAGATCAGCATGAGGAACACGGTAAAAAAGCCCATGCACCAAATTGGAATTATAGCATTTCTTTTAAATTTAGTCCAAACCAAAAAAACGCTCTTGTTGTAGAGGTTTCAGGTAAGGACTCATTTATATTTGATTCTAACCACGATGAGTATCTGTCAGAACCTTATCATATTATTAATTCATATTATTCTCATAAACTAGATAAGATCGAAATTGGATTGTATGCAAAAAATATTCTTAATGAAAGCTTTGCAGAAAGAGGATTTATTTTTGGTTTAGAGCCCCCATTCTATGACGAAAAACTTTATACCTCATTCGGTCCACCAAGAGAGCTTGGTATGTCATTAACATATAGTTTCTAAAATCTTATTTTCATAACTTAACTGGCTATTATGCCAGTTAAGTTATGAGTTCAAGTAAAAATCAAAAAAGATTATTTGTTATTGACGGATACGCAAGTCTCTATAGGGCTCATTATGCACTAATAAGAAATCCTCTTACTAATTCAAGAGGTTTTCCAACCGGAGCTATTTTTGGATTTGCTAATCAATTATTTCAATTAATTGAAGATGAAAAACCTGATTATTTAGTAGCAGCTTTTGATTCTAAAGGAAAAAATTTTCGACATGAACTGTATACAGAATACAAAGCAAATCGATCAGAAATGCCAGAGGAAATTCAGTTACAATTACCTTTTTTGTGGAAACTTCTTGAATCGATGAATATTCCAGTCATCAGAATAGATGGTATTGAAGCTGATGATATTATTGGTTCTATTTCAAAGCTTTGTAAAAATAAGATTCAATGTAATATTGTTAGCGGAGATAAAGACTTCATGCAACTTATTGATGAATCAACTTTATTATACGCTCCTCAAGCAAGAAAGCGTGAGAAAGAAATTTTTAATCCAGAAAAAGTAAAGGAAAAGTGGGGAGTTGAACCAAAAAACATTATTGATTTGTTAGCACTTATGGGTGATAGTTCTGACAATGTTCCTGGTGTAGCAGGTATAGGTCCAAAAACAGCTCAAAAATTAATAAACAGTTATGGTTCAGTTGAAGATATCTACAACAACATTGACAAGATTAAGAATGAGAAATTAAAATTGAAATTATCTGAAAATAAAGACAATGCATTTCTGAGCAAAAAATTAGTCACTATTCTTCAAGACGTACAATTAGATTTAAGCATAGATGATTTTATCCTTCAAGATTTTAATCATAATCAACTAGAAGATTTGTTTAGGGAGCTCGAATTCTCTGGACTTCTAAAAAAAATTAGCAATCAACCTGAAGAAGAGATAGCTATTCAATCAAGAAAAAAATCTTATCAAACAATCACTTCGATAGATGAGTTAGATAAATTTATTAAATCTGTTCAAGAAAATAAATGGTTATCAGTTGATTTAGAAACGACTTCTATCAATCCAATGAAAGCTGAAATTGTTGGATTTAGTTTTTCAATTAAAAAAAATACAGGAGTATATATCCCTGTAACATTTAAAGATAAAGTGAAAAATCTTTTTGGAGAAGATGATTTACAGGTATTACTCATAAGCCTGAAAGGAATTCTTGAAAATAAGCTTATTCCAAAAACTGGACAAAATATCAAATACGATGCATTAATTCTAAAGAGGTATGGCATTGAATTACAGGGTATTGAGTTTGACACGATGATAGCAGCACATATTTTGAATCCGAATGCTAGATCTTATAAGTTAGATAATCTTTCTTTAGCTTTTTTGAATTATAAAATGGTACCAATCACTGATTTGATTGGTATTGGGAAAAATCAAATCAAAATGAATGAAGTAAGTTTAGAAGATATTTCATTTTATGCTGCTGAAGATGCTGATGTAGTAATCGAACTTACTGATATTTTTTATCAACAGTTAAAAGAGTTAAAATTGTTCAATTATTTTAAAAATATCGAGATTGATTTACTTCCTGTATTAATAGAAATGCAATACAATGGTATTTTTGTTGATGCAAAATTTTTAGATGAAAGATCAAAGGAAATTGGGAAAAGAATTGATCAATTAGAATTTGAAATCAGACAAAAAGCTGGAAAAGACTTTAATGTTAATTCTTCTCAACAATTAGCCGAGGTGTTATTTGATGAATTAGGTCTTCCTTTAATTCAAAAGCGCTCAACAGCAGAAAATGTTTTGAATATTTTAAAGGACAAACATGATTTACCTCAACTAGTATTAGAGTATCGAAAATTATTTAAACTCAAAAATACTTATTTAGATCCCTTGCCAAAAAATATCAATTCAAATTCTGGGAGAATACATTCATCCTTTAATCAAACAATGACTGCTACAGGTAGACTTTCCTCTAGTAGTCCTAATTTTCAAAATATCCCTATAAGGTCAGAAGATGGAAAGGATGTGAGGAAAGCGATATGTAGCAATTCTAAAGATTTCGTTATTTTTTCTGCTGATTATTCACAAATTGAATTAAGAGTAATGGCTCATTTGAGTCAAGATAAAGCTTTAATTGAAGCCATGAAGAATGGAGAGGATATTCATACATTTACAGCCCGCAATATTTATAGCCTCGAAGATGACCAAGAAGTTTTACCGGAAATGCGTAGAGTGGCCAAGATTGTTAACTTTGGAATAATGTATGGAGCGGGACCATACCGTTTAAGTCAGGAGCTAGATGTCACTTTTTTAGAGGCAAAAAATATTCGGGATAAATATTTCGAAAAATTTTCAGGAATTGAAAAATATATTGAAGAGAATAAAAAACAGTTAAAAGAACAAAAATTTGTTGAAACATTACTTGGGAGAAGAAGGGCGGTTTGGGATTCTGATTCACAAAACCAAATTAGAAGAGATGCTGCAGAAAGAATGGCAATTAATATGCCGATTCAAGGTACTGCAGCAGAGTTAATTAAAATTGCAATGATAAAAATTTATCGAGATATAAAAAATAAAAATTTGAAATCAAAAATGATTCTTCAAATTCATGATGAATTATTAATTGAAGTCCATAAAGATGAATTAGATTATATTACATCTATGGTGGTTGAAAATATGGAAACTGCACTAAAACTTGATGTACCTATAAAAATAGATTATGGAACTGGAAAATCTTGGTTCGAGGCTCATTGATGAAATATTTTGGTCCTAAATTTCGAATAAACCTTAATCAGTTATCATCAAATTATGATTTAATAAAATCGAGAATTGATAATTGTGATATAATGGCTACTGTAAAAGCTAACGCTTATGGACATGGAGCTATTCAAGTAGCAAAAACTCTAGAAAAAAAGAATGTAAGATATTTAGCTGTTTTTACTTTGGATGAAGCAATTGAACTAAGAGATGCAGGTATTAAAACAGATATTTTTATTTATTCCAGACTAACTATTGAATCATTGAAAATTGCTAGTAAATTAAATTTGACTTTAAATATTTCATCTTTTGATGATTTAAATTTTCTGAAGAATAACAAATTTGAAAATTTAAATGTTCATATAAAATTTGATACAGGGATGACAAGATTAGGAGTTTCTGCTGATAGAGCAAAGGAATTCCTTTCTGAAATAAGTAAAATTAGAAATATAAATATTGAGGGTATTTATTCTCATTTTTCCACTGCGGATGAAGGTGATTTAAGTTATGCTAACAACCAACTGAACTTATTTAATCAAATAATTGTTATCGCTAATTCGTTAAATATCATTCCTACATTTATACATTGCAGTAATAGCGGAGCCATTTTGAATCTTCCTGCTTCACGATTTAACCTTGTTCGGGTAGGAATGCTCTTATATGGATCATATCCATCTGATGAAGTACCAAAAGATTTGAACATCAAACCTGTAATGAGTATGACAGCACCTGTAGTTGAAATTAGGAATGTAAAGAAAGGAACGCAAATAAGCTATGGAGGAGTCTACAAGACTACAAAAGATACACGGATAGCAGTTGTTCAAGCTGGATTTGCTGATGGAGTTCCTAGGCCATGGTTCGAAAAGGGGTATGTTTTATTTAATAATCAAAAACTTAAAATAACTGGAAGAATTTGCATGGATCAACTTATGATAGATGTTGGTGAAAAGAGTATTCAATATGGAGATGAAATATTGATTTTTGGAATCTCAGAAAAACATGGAGAAATAAATCTTAATGAAATATCTCATAGTATAAATTCTACACCTTATGTGCTTATGACAGCTGTTGGCCAGAGACCTAAAAGAATTTATTACTAGTTTTTTTATGAGGAGCAAACTAATTAACCAAGGGTAAGAGAAAGGAATTAAGAGGTAATTTATTGTATTAATTTGCTCCTCAATCATCAAATGGTTCTTTTAAAAAAAAGTTCCCAATTTAAAATATTTCTTTATACTTTATGGCAGATCGCGGGATGGAGCAGCTTGGTAGCTCGTCGGGCTCATAACCCGGAGGTCGCAGGTTCAAATCCTGCTCCCGCTACTAACTTTCAAGGAAAATCTATGCGTCTAATTAAATTCATTTTAATAATTATAATTTCATTCATGACTTTCAATTGCAATAATCAAGATCAAGCATTAAAACAGAAAGCTGTTAGCTTATCTCAAAAATATATCATTACTGATGGGCACATAGATGTACCTTGGAGATTGCATAAAGGAGGTTATGAAGATTTATCAGTTAGGACTCTTTCTGGAGAATTTGATTATGTTCGATCAAAAGAAGGTGGACTTGATGCTCCCTTTATGTCAATATATGTTCCATCTTCCTATCAAGAAACAGGTGGAGCTAAAGAAATGGCAATTGAGCTAATTGACTCTGTTAAAAGAATTGCAAATGATCATCCTGATAAATTTGAAGTTGCTTATAGTACATCTGATGTAGAGAGAATTTTTTCAGAAAGGAAAATTGCACTTCCTATGGGAATGGAAAATGGTGCACCAATTGAAGATAATTTAAAAAATATTGAATTTTTTTATAATCAAGGTATTCGATACATCACTCTTACTCATGCAAAAGATAATGCAATATGTGATTCATCCTATGATACTACAGGAACCCATCAAGGTCTAAGTGATTTTGGTAAAGAAGTTGTACGTGAAATGAATAGAGTTGGTATTATGGTGGACATTTCTCATGTATCTGATAAGGCATTCTATCAAGTAATGGAAGTTACTCAAGTTCCAGCCATTGCTTCTCATTCATCATGTAGACATTTTACACCTGATTTTGAGAGAAATATGAATGACGATATGATTAAAAGACTTGCTCAAAATGGAGGAGTTATACAAATCAATTTTGGTTCAACTTTTGTAACCAAAGATTCTCAAGATAAAAGAAATTATAATTCAGAATTAGTTGCTCAATTTGCGAAAGAGAATAATCTCAATGAAGGCGATGAAGAGTTGATTGCTTATGCTAAAAAAATAGCTGAGCAGAATCCTATTTTCTGTGATGTAACTGATGTTGCAGATCATTTTGATCATGTTGTCAAATTAGTTGGTATTGACCATGTTGCTTTTGGTTCTGATTATGATGGAGTTGGTGACTCCTTACCATATGGACTTAAGGATGTTTCTTCCTATCCAAATCTGATTTATCATCTTTTAAAAAGAGGATATTCGGAAGAAGATATTGAAAAGATATGTTATAAAAATGTTTGGAGAGTTTGGAACGCAACTCAAGAATTTGCTAAAAATAGTAAATAACTAAGATATTAATTGTCTTAATCTTTCAAAAACTACTGCACTTACTGCAGAAGAAACATTTAATGAATTCATTTTATTTGACATAGGAATAGTTGCCAAGAAATCTGAGTTTTTTAAAACCAATTGACTAACCCCATTTCCTTCTCCACCAAAAATAAGTACTACTCTTCCTTTGAGATCTATTTCGTACCAGTTTTTAGATTTGATATTATTTTCAAAACTTGTTACCCAAAAATCTTCACTTTTAAAAAATTCAATACATTGATTAATATTTCTAACGCTATATAGAGGAATTTTTGAAAAACCACCTTGACTAACCTGAGCAACTGCACTTGTCATTGAAACACTGTTGTGTTCCGTGATAACAACGCCATCAATATTCGCTGAAGCACAAATTCTAAGAATTTGGCCTAAATTATGGGGATCTTGCACTTGATCAAGTACAACATAGCACTCATCATTTTTCTTTCCTTTGGGAAGCTCATTCAAAACTTCAACAGTACATTCCACAAGAATTCCTTGAGATCTATTTGAATTAATTTTTTTTGAAAAATCCACTGTGCTTAGTACTTCATAATTAAACTTATTTTTAGATATTAATTCGGAGATAATTTTTTGACTAGCAGCAGGGGAATCTTTTTCAATATAGATTTTGTCAATCTCAATAATACTTGACTGCATAGCGTCAATAGAACCATTAAACCCATAAACGGAAATCTTATGTCTATTTGAATTATTCATTATAAATTAAATTTAATCATAAAGTTATGATAAAAATTAAAGATTCAGATCTAGAATTTAAATTTGTTAAATCTCGAGGGCCTGGTGGGCAAAATGTGAATAAAGTTTCCACAGCAGTTCAACTAAAGTTTCAAATTTATAATTCAAGCCTCTCAGAAGAAGAGGTCGTACTTTTTAAAGCAAATTATCCAAATAAAATTTCAAAATCAGGATATGTAATTATTTATGCACAAAATCATAGAACCCAAAATCTAAACAAAAAAGAAGCTATTAATAAGCTCCATCAATTGTTTTCTGATATCAATATTCCAGTCAAAAGGATTTTAACCAAGCCTTCTAAAAGTTCAATTGAAAAGAGACTTAAGACAAAAAAAAGAAAATCAATAATCAAGCAAAACAGGAAGAAAGTAACAAATGAGGATTAAATCATTAATTTTACTCTTAATCAGTTTTTTGCAATCTCAAGAAATAGCGAACAACGAAATTATTTTAGATGACTTTTTCAATAAAAATTTTTCTACTTTGGAACTAATGTTCATTGCGAGCATTAATAAAAATACAAACTTAGAATCTGATAATTTCAAAATGTTAAGAGATAATTTAAAGCTATCTGCTCCAACTTATGATCGTTTTGATAAACAAAACAATCAAGGTATTTATTTTCCTTACAAATATAATACTTCTATATATTTAGATTTTAATATTAAAGGATATATTTCAGCGAATAAATACATTTTAGAAAATAATTTGGATAATAGTTCTTCATTTTTTAAGGATGATTACGAAAAATTTACATACTTTAATACACGGAAAGGGTATATAGATTCTAGAAATTATTTTAGAGACTCATGGGATCAAAAATCTTTTCAGGATTATATAAACCACATGTATGTTCCTCCATTTATTGAACATCAAGAAATGAACACAATCTATGATTCTAAAAGATCTAATTAGTTTTTACACTAAAGGAAACTGGTCAAACAACTTATTTTCTGAAGTAGAAGATTATAAAGTACTAGGAATTGAAACAAATTCTAAAAAAATCAAAAAAGGGTTTATTTTTATTGCAATTAAGGGAGATAAAATTGATGGAAATAGTTTTATCGATGATGCAATTAAAAAAGGAGCAATTTGTATTTTTTCTGATTCAATTAAAGAAGGTTATTGTATTAATTCTATTCCAATTCTTCCAGTTGCTGAACCGAGAGAATTTGTTGGAAGGATATGCTCAATATTTTTTGATTATCCTCAACAAAAAATTAAAATTATCGGTATAACAGGAACAAATGGTAAGACTTCAACAATTTCAATATTAAAAAATATTCTCGAATCTTCTGGTAAAAAAACACTTCAAATTGGCACGTTAGGATTGGTTCCTAAAATTCTCAATGATTACTCTGGATTAACTACTCCTGATACAATTGAAGCTTACAAGATACTAAAAAAAGCTGTTGAACATGGGTATGATTATGCATTATTCGAAGTCTCTTCCCATGCATTAGTTCAAAATAGGTTAAGCAATATTAAATTTCAAATTGCTTCTTTTACAAACATTTCGAGAGATCACTTAGATTTCCATAAAACATTTGAAGATTATTTTCTTGCTAAATCTAAAATTTTTCAATCTTTAGAATTGAATGGTAAAAAACTGATAAATATAGATTGTATTTATGGTAAAAAATTGAATGAAATGGAAGAAGGTAATCTAACCTTATCATTTTCTGAAAGAAAAGCAGATTTTACTTGCACAGGCTACAAAGTTACAATGCAAGGCATTTTTGCTAATTTTAGATTTTTTGATAAAGAATTTTCTATTAATTCATCTTTGATTGGAAAGATTTATATTGAAAATATTTTAATGGCATCAGCAATTGCCTTTTTGAGTGGATGTACATATTCCGAAATTATAAAAGGGATAAATGAAATTAAATCTATCAATGGACGATTGGATAAGGTTCAAAATATTCCTTTTGATATTTTTTTAGATTACGGACATTCTCCAGCAGCTTTTGAGGCAACTTTATCATCTATCAAAGAAATTTCTAAAAAAAATATAAAAGTTTTATTTGGAGCAGGAGGAAATAGAGATAAGACTAAAAGATTTTTTATGGGTCAAAGTATTGAAAAATTTGCTGATTATATTTATTTAGCTCCAGACAATCCTAGAGAAGAAAAAATTGAAGATATCAATAAAGAAGTTGCTACAGGATTTAAAAAAAATAATCACAAAATTTATATGGATAGAGCAATTGCTCTAAAAGAAGCCTTATTAGACCTAGATACAGATGATATTCTTATTATTTTTGGTAAAGGTAACGAAAAATATCAAGAAGTTTTAGGAGAAAAAAAGTATTACTCTGATAAAGAAATAATTATAGAATTTTATGAGAATAGAAATTAAAGAAATATCTTTTTTTAACTCAGTATTTACTGATTACTTTAAAATTAGTAAAGAGATTACAATACAAGGAATTACAACTGATAGTCGTTTAGTTCAAGAAAATGATCTTTTTATTGCTTTAAATGGATCGTTCGTAAATGGCAATTCATTTAACCAAGATGTGCTTTCTATAAAAAATACTTTAATTATTTCTGAGGAAGCTTTTAAGAATGATAGAATTTATACTGTTGAAAGTATTGATATTTTTTTAAAAGATTTATGTCAATCCTGGATCAAAAGAGCAAAGGCTTATAAAATAGCTGTTACTGGCTCTAATGGAAAAACTACTGTAAAAGAATTGATTCATCATTTGCTTTTAAAAAATAATTTAAAAGTTGAAAAGACAGAAGGTAATTATAATACATCAATTGGAGTTCCACTAAGTCTTTTTTCTTTTAGCTTGAATTCAGATTATTACATTTTTGAATTCGGTGCGAACCAGAAAGGTGATATTGAAAAATTGACAAAAATGATTAATCCAGATTATGGTTTTGTAACATCTATAGCTGAAGCTCATATGGAAGGCTTTTTGGATGTTGAAAATATAAAAAATGAAAAAAAGAAAATTATAGAATTTTCTAAAAACGGATCTTTTGGGCCTGAGAAAAATATTGAAGCAGTTTCACTAAAAGTAAAAGAAGTACTAAAAGATTCTATTTTTTCATCAAATCATTATTTGATCTATAATATGGCTTTAGTAGTTACTATTTTAATGGAAGTCCTGTCTATTAACGAAAAAAAATTATTAAATGGTTTGAGTGATTTTTCTTTACCATCTGGTAGGGGTAACATCTTTGAAATCATTTTTCGTGGAAAAAAAATCTTTATAATTGATGATTCATACAATGCTAATCCAAGTTCTGTTCAGGCTGCAATTAAAAATTTTCATTTATTAAAGATTAAAAAAATAAATAAGAAAATTTTTATTTTTGGAGATATGAAAGAACTTGGAAAGAATGAAAAAGATTTTCATGCATCTTTAGGAAAACTAATCGATAACAAAATTAATTATTTACTTACCATAGGTGATTTAGCTAAAGAAACACATGTATCAGCTTTAAATATTCCAAATAAATTTCATTTTGATAATCAATTAGATTTATATTCGGAATTGATAAATATAATTGAATCAAATGATGTTTTGCTTTTTAAAGGATCCAGATCAATGAATTTAAACCACATAATTGAAAAATTGATTTCTGAAAGTAGGTGAGTGTATGTTTTTAGAACTTTTTACTAGTGATAGTTTTTCCCCCATCAGCAATCTTTATAGCTATATCACTTTTCGAGCTGGATCAAGTGCAATTTTAGCTCTATTAATTTGTTTTATCTTTGGATCAAAGATTGTAAAGGCTCTAATTAGATTGCAGGTTAAAGAAAATATCAGAGATTTTGGACCAGAATCTCACAAAGAAAAAGCTAATACCCCTACAATGGGGGGAGTATTGATTATTTTTTCAACTATTATACCTACTTTAATTTTTGCAGACCTATCAAATCTTTTTATTAGAATAGTTTGTTTATCTATGGTCTGGATGGGTACTGTCGGTTTTATTGATGATTATTTGAAAGTAGTAAAAAAGAAAAAAGATGGATTAAGTGCTAGATATAAATTGATTTCACAGGCGATATTGGGAATTCTAATTTCCTATTTATTAATATCATCGAATGTTTATGGTGAAAACACATTTCAAACGTTTGTTCCATTTTTTAAGGATGTTGTTTTCAATTTAGATAATGCGATTATTTATACTTTTTTTATAATTCTTGTAGTTACTGCTACTTCAAATGCTGTAAACCTATCTGATGGTTTAGATGGACTAGCAACAGGTTTATTAGCAATTTCAATCAGTGTATTTATTCTAATTGCTTATATTTCTGGAAGAGTAGATTTTACAGAATATCTTTATATCCAATATCTTCCTTTGGCGAGTGAGTTAACAATTTTTGCCGCTGCTTTTTTTGGAGGTTGTTTAGGTTTTTTATGGTTCAATGCTAGACCTGCGCTTATTTTTATGGGTGATGTAGGTTCTCTTTCTACTGGTGCTGCATTAGGAACTTTAGCGATTCTTTTAAAAAAAGAAGCCTTATTAGTTATCGTTGGAGGTATTTTTGTTGTAGAAGCTTTGTCGGTTATTATTCAGGTTTTCTACCATAGGTACACAAAAAAGAAATATGGAACTCCTAGAAAATTTTTTCTTATGGCTCCAATCCATCATCATTTTGAACTAAAGGGATGGCCTGAATCAAGAGTAGTTATTCGATTCTGGTTAATTGCTATCCTGTTAGCTATTTTGTCTTTGACGTCTTTTAAAGTACGTTAATTATGCGAAGAAAAACAAATACAGTAAAGGTTGGGCAAGTTAATATTGGAAGTAATTTTGATATTGTCGTTCAATCAATGGTTACATCTAGTACTTTAAATACAACTGATTGCATTAATGAAGCTATTGAAATTATTGAAGCTGGATCTCAGCTAGTTCGCTTTACAGCTCCAAATATTAATGAAGCTAAAAACCTTGCATTTATCAAGGATGGTTTAAGAAAAAAAGGTTACAACACTCCCTTAGTTGCAGATATACATTTTACTCCAAATGCTGCATTAGAGGCTTCCTCAATTGTTGAAAAGGTAAGAATTAATCCCGGGAACTTTATTGATAGAAAAAAATTTTTAACCTTTGAGTACTCTGAAGAAGAGTACAACTCTGAATTAGTAAAGATTGAAGAGAAATTAATTCCGCTTATTGAATCTTGTAAGAAACATAATACTGCTTTAAGGATTGGAACAAATCATGGATCTTTATCAGATAGAATTATGAATAGGTATGGTGATACTCCTCTTGGAATGGTAGAAAGTGCTCTAGAATTTCTTCGAATTTGTAAGAAAAACAATTTTGACCAAATAGTTTTATCAATGAAGTCAAGCAACCCGTTAGTAATGGTACATGCTTATAGATTGTTAGTCTACAAAATGAATGAGGAAAATATGTACTATCCACTACATTTAGGAGTTACAGAAGCTGGAGACGGAATTGATGGTAGAATCAAATCTTCAATTGGAATTGGATTACTATTACTGGAAGGAATTGGAGATACAATTAGAGTTTCTTTGACTGAGGATTCTAAGTATGAAATTCCTGTCTGTAAGCAAATTATTGATAAAGTTTTATCTACAGACCAATCTGAAAGTAATTTTAAATCCAATAGAAGTTTTTCCTTTTTAAAAAGAGAATCCAAATCTATTAATTTCATTGGAGGTGAAAATGCTCCTATAGTTATTTCTGATCCGAAAACTAATGATGCTTTTAAACCTGACTTAATTTTTTCTGAAGAAGCTAATTCTTTAAATCCAAATAATAATTATTTGATACCTTCAGAAAATTTTCTAGAAATTCAAGAAAATGCTTTTCCATTGTTTTCATCAATAGAAGATTTGAGAAAGAGTAAAATATTATCAAATAAATTAAACTTTTTGATTTTAAGTAAGAAATCTGCAAGAAAAGATATTCTAAAATCATTAAATTCTAACCTAGTCATCATTCTTGATTTAGAAAATTTCAGTAGAGGTGAAGTAATTGAACTTTTGGACTATTTTGAAAAAGAGAATATTAATTTTCCAGTTATATTTAAATGCAATTACCTTTCCAAAAATATTAATGATTTAGCTGTTCATGCTTCGATTGATATTGGAACTCTTCTTCTTGAAGGTTTTGGTGATGGAATTTGGTTAAATTTAGATAATAAGAAAGAGTTCTCTTCTGAACTGGCATTTACTATTCTTCAAAATACCAGAAGAAGAATATTTAAAACTGACTATATATCTTGCCCTTCTTGTGGAAGAACTCAATTTGATTTACAAAAAACAACTAATTTGGTAAAGGAATCTACTAGTCATTTGAAAGGATTAAAGATTTCTGTCATGGGATGTATTGTTAATGGACCAGGAGAAATGGCAGATGCAGATTATGGATATGTTGGATCTGGAAAAGGAAAAATTTCTCTTTATAAAGGAAAGGAATTAGTGCAAAGAAATGTTGATAGTAAAAATGCTGTTGAAGAATTAATTACTCTAATAAAAGACAATAATGATTGGATAGATCCCTGAAACTCTATTTGTTGTTTAAATAACCATTTTTAACTATTATCTCACATATGAATGAAATTATTAACAAACTAATCTATCTTTGGGAGAGCTCTCTGAATCCTTTGTTTATCATTTTGATTGGTATCGTTTCAGGATTGTTTTTTAAAAAATATATTTTTAGCAAAATTAAATCACTTACTAAAAATACTTCATGGAAAGGTGATGATATTGCCATCAATTCTATAAATTCAGTTTTGGTTTTTTGGTTTTTTCTTGGTTCGCTATCTATTGCAATTAAAAATAGTATATTGTCAGAAACATATGCGTTGCTAGCATCAAACATAGTATCTGCTTTCTTAGTTATTTCTATTAGCTTTACATTATCTAGAATAATAATTGGGCTTCTTGATTTATGGTCATCATCAAACAGTTCAGTTCCATCAACAGGCATTTTTAAGGGATTAGTTAATTTCTCAATCTTTTCCCTTGCTATAATTTATATTCTTCAGTCTTTTAATGTTTCGATTGCTCCTTTGATTACAGCTTTAGGTGTTGGAGGTTTGGCAGTGTCATTAGCTATGAAAGATACACTTTCTGATCTTTTTGGAGGAATCAACCTTTTGCTCAGTCAAACAATGAAAGAAGGAGATTATATAGAGCTTGATAACGGATATCAAGGTTACATTCAGAATATTGGCTGGAGATTTACTACCCTAAAAGAGAGATCTAATAATATTATTTCTATACCTAATTCAGTTCTATCGGGCTCAATTTCAAAAAATTATACTAAAGAAGATGCTTCTTTCAGAGTTCCAATTCAGATTGGTGTTGCATATGATAGTGATTTGTCTCATGTAGAAAAAATCACATTAGAAGTGGCAAAAGAAATACATGCAAAACTTGAATGTGTCGACAAATCATATGATCCAACCATAAGATTTAGAGAGTTTGGTGATTCAAGTATTAACTTTTTTATTTATTTTCAGGGAAAGGCTTTTGGTGATCACAATGAAATCTTAAATGAATTTATTAAGAGACTTCATGTTAGATATCAAGAAGAAAATATTGAAATACCTTTCCCTATAAGAACTTTAATTCATAGAAATGAAATTAAAAATTAAACCTTTTAATAGTAAAGTTCGTTCATTATACGATAATCACTCTCATTTTCACTCTGGAGATGCAGGTTTAGATTTATTTGTAGTAGATAATCAATTGATCAAAGGAAAATCATCCTCCTCTATTCATATGCAAATTGCTTGTGAAAATTTAGACAATAAAGCTTATTATCTCTTTCCCCGTTCAAGTATATCAAAGACTCCTTTGCGATTAGCTAATTCAATTGGATTAATTGATGGAGGTTATAGAGGTGAAATTGTTGCTATGGTTGATAATATTTATGATGAAGATTACGAAGTTAAAGAGGGTGAGCGCTACTTTCAGTTAGTTGCAGTTGATAGTTCTCCAATAGAGTTCGAAATAGTTGATGAATTATCAATTTCTTCAAGGGGTGAAGGCGGGTTTGGAAGTACCGGTCGATAATCCTCTTTATCCATCTATCTATAAAAAAAAATTGTAATTGTTTTTCATAAATATTAAAATTCGCCATTATAATTGACATATTTTAAAAGGAGAAAAAAATGTCTTTAAAAATCAAGCCACTTGAGGACAGAGTTGTAGTAGAAGCCCTATCAGCTGATGAAAAAACTGCTAGCGGAATTATCCTTCCTGATACTGCACAAGAAAAACCTCAACAAGGTACTGTTTTAGTTGTCGGTCCTGGAAAACCTTCTGAATGTTCTGACTGCAAATGTAATGATAAATGTTGCTCTACTTTAATGACTGTTAAAGTTGGTGATAAAGTTTTATATGGAAAATATTCTGGTACAGAAATTTCATACGAAGGTAAGGATTTATTAATTATGCGCGAAAGCGATATACTAGCAATTTTATAAAAATATTAGGAGCAAATAATGTCTAAAGAAATAGCATATAATACTGAAGCAAGAAATTCATTAAAAAAGGGAGTAGACCAATTAGCTAATGCCGTTAAAGTTACTCTTGGACCCAAGGGAAGAAATGTTGTCATTGAAAGAAAATTTGGATCGCCCTTAGTAACAAAAGATGGAGTATCAGTTGCTAAAGAAATTGAACTAGAAAATGCTTTAGAAAATGTTGGAGCACAAATGGTTAAGGAAGTTGCATCAAAAACTTCTGACGTTGCTGGTGATGGTACAACTACTGCTACTGTTCTTGCTCAATCAATAATTGCAGAAGGCTTAAAGAACGTTACAGCAGGAGCTAACCCAATGGGTATCAAAAAAGGAATTGATCTTGCAAAAGATAGTATTGTTAAATCAATTGCTAAGTTATCTAAAGAGATTCCGGATTCCAAGCAAATTGCCCAAGTAGCTACTATTTCTGCTAATGATGATAAAGAAATTGGATCTAAAATAGCTGAAGCAATGGATAAAGTCGGTAAAGATGGTGTAATTACTGTTGAAGAATCAAAAACAGCAGAAACATATTTAGAATTTGTCGAAGGAATGCAGTTTGATAGAGGATATTTATCTCCATACTTTGTAACTAATTCAGACTCAATGGAAGCAGAATTAGATGATCCTTTTATATTAGTTCACGATAAAAAAATAAGTAATATGAAAGATTTATTACCAATTTTAGAAAAAGTAGTCCAAGCAGGTAGACCCATCTTGATAATTGCTGAAGATATTGAAGGTGAGGCATTGGCAACTTTAGTTGTAAACAAACTTAGAGGAACTTTTAAAGTCTTAGCCGTTAAAGCTCCAGGTTTTGGAGATAGAAGAAAAGCTATGTTAGAAGATATAGCAATCTTAACTGGCGCTACTGTAATATCAGAAGAACAGGGCTATAAACTAGAAAATGCTACTTTGGAATATCTCGGATCATGTAAAAAAGTTGTGAGCGATAAAGATAATACTACAATTGTTGATGGTATTGGGAAAAAAGAGTCAATCACTGCAAGAGTTAATGAGATAAAGGTTCAGATCGATAAAACTTCATCTGACTATGATAGAGAAAAATTGCAAGAGAGATTAGCTAAACTATCTGGTGGAGTAGCTGTTTTAAATGTTGGAGCTGCAACGGAAGTTGAAATGAAAGAAAAGAAAGCTAGAGTTGATGATGCTTTACATGCTACCAGAGCTGCTGTTGAAGAAGGAATTGTTCCTGGAGGTGGAGTAGCGTTACTTAGAGCAAGCTTAGATCTCAAAAGTCTCAAATCTGAAAATAGCGAAGAACAAGTAGGTATTGATATCATGAAGAGAGCTTTAGAAGGACCAATTCGTCAAATTTGCTCGAATGCTGGAGTAGAGCCTTCAATTGTAGTGCAAAAAGTACTAGAAGGCAAAAATGATTTTGGGTATGATGCTAGAAATGACGAATATGTCAATATGTTTAAGGCTGGTATTATTGATCCGGCGAAAGTTGCTCGCGTAGCAGTTGAAAATGCTGCTTCTATTTCAGGTTTATTGTTGACCACTGAAGCTGCAATAACTGAAAAACCAGAAGAAAATAGTAACCCAATGCCAGGAGCGCCAGATATGGGCATGGGCGGCATGGGCGGCATGATGTAAATTAGCTCTTTATGAGATGTTAATTAATATAAAAAACCCTCTATTTGAGGGTTTTTTATATTAATTATTATATATAAAATTTATTCATGAATAATACAGAAAAAGTCTATCTTTCAGTTGGCTCTAATCTTGGAGATAAAGAATCTAATATTGCTTCATCAATCGTTATGTTGAGTTCAGATAAAGAAATTCTCAATATTCGAACCTCTTCTTTTTATGAAACTGAACCACTTTACAATAAAAATCAGTCCAACTTTTTAAATATCATTATTGAGTGCGAAACTACTTTAACTCCTTTTAAGTTACTTGATAAAATATCTGAGATTGAAAAGATTTTAGGAAGAGAAAGAAAAGAAGCTAAAAATTTGCCAAGAACTATTGATATTGATATTGTCATTTTTGGCGATGTATTTATAGATACTCCACAATTATCAATCCCACATCCTCAAGCTCTTTTTAGAAAATTTGTTTTAAAGCCTTTAAATGAATTAGCTCCAGAATTAATCTTTCCAAAAACAAAATATACCGTGAAGGAATTATTGTTAAATTGTCCAGATAATAGTAGTGTTGTTAAGTATAATATAGGTAAAATAGCATAGATGAATGAATTCCAATCATATATAGCAATTGAAGGTCCAATTGGTGTTGGAAAAACTAGTTTAGCTACCAAACTTGCAATTAGTTTGAATGCTAGAAAAGTTTTTGAAGACTTTAATGAAAACCCTTTCTTAGCAGATTTCTATGATGATATAGAAAATAATGCTCTTCAAACCCAAATGTGGTTTCTTCTTCAACGATATAGACAGCAGCAAAGAGATATTAAGCAATTAAATGCGTTTCAAAAAGGGGTTATAAGTGACTATATGTTTGAAAAAGATAGACTTTTTGCTGAATTTATATTGAATTCTCAAGATGAATTTGATTTATATGCTAAAGTTGCCGATATACTTGAAAAAGATATTTTAAAACCAGATTTAGTAGTCTACTTGCAAGCTGAAACTTCTAGGTTAATGCAAAATATTAGAAAAAGAGGCAGAAAAATCGAGAAGGGCATTACGTCAGATTATATCAATCAAGTTAACGAAAAATATCAAGAATTCTTTTTAAACTTTGAGGAAGAAAGATCACTCTTGATTATTAATACTACAAATATAGATTTTGTAAATAATAAAGATGATTATGAGAACATATTACAATTAATTAAAGAACCTGTTAATGGAATCAAATATTTTAACCCTGGAAATTAAATGTTGAAACTTTTAATTATATTTCTAATCCTTTTTTTTATTTATAGAAAAATTTCTAAAACAAATATAGTGGATTCACCTATCAAATCTAATAAGATAAACTACAAAGAAATTGAAGACGTTGAGTTTGAAGAGATTAATAAAGAATAGTTTATTTCTATCACTTTTTAGCTTGTCTTTAGGGCAAATTGGCAATAAAACCAGTGATTTAAATTTCATTTTTGCGAACAATGGTTATGGTTTTGGTTTTGAAACCACTAAACAACAAAATGAAGTTTTGCAAGTTGGATTAGACCTTCGATTATATGATATCCGAAGAGATGAATACACAATTTACAACGAATTTTATAATCAATTTGGAGTCATAGGTGAAAAAAGTATCTTGATGATTCCAGTTTATGGTCGAATTAATTACCTATTATTTCAAAATAAAATCGCGAATAATTTTAAACCATATATCTTTATTTCAGCTGGCGCTTTGATTGCTGTAGATGGTAATGAAAATGAAAGAAGTTTTCGTAAAAAATGGTTTGAAGCTGAGACCCAAGTTGTACCGAGTTTCTCAACTGGATTTGGAGTTGATTTCAATTCAATTGGTCAAGGCAATTCTATTTCCTTAGGATTGGGATATGACTATTTTAAAACTAAAGAGCCAATTCATAATAAAGATGACTATGGTGGAATATTTTTATATTTAAAATATAGAATAAAAAGTGAGTAATTGTTTCTTTGTATCAAAAAAACTTATTGAAAGAAATAAATTTCAATTAGACATTCAAGAATCTAAACACATTCTCAGTGTCTTAAGATTAAATATTGGTGAAAAGATACTATTATCTGATGGAGAAGGGACAGTTTATCAGGGTTTAATTGAGAATATTGACAACAAAATAGTTCGAGGTGAAATACTCAATAATTTTGATAACTTGAACGAAACTCTTTATAATTTGCATTTAGGTTTACCATTAATTAATAAAAATAGATTTAAAGTTGCCCTAGAAAAAGCTGTTGAATTGGGTGTAAACGAAATTACTCCAATAAGATTTCGTAGATCGCAACCATTCAACTTAAATGAAAGTAAAATGAATTCGATAATTCTTGCTGCTAGCAAACAGAGCATTAGAAGTATTTTCCCAAAACTAAACAAAATAAGAAATTTAGAAGAATGGTACTTAAATGAATCAGTTAATTTAGTAGCAAAAATAGATTCAAAACATTCTCTTTTGTCCAACAGAAATGCAATTTTAAATGACTATAAAAAGTTTAAAAAAATATCTATATTGGTTGGTCCTGAAGGAGATTTTTCTCCAGAAGAAATTACTTTTTTTAATGAAAATAACTTTCAAGATATTTGCTTAGGAAAAACTATTTTAAGAACTGAAACAGCAATTATTTCAATGATTGCAATACTAAACGAAATTTTTATAAATGAAAAACACTAAATCTATTTTTGAGATGATAATAGATCGAGAAATTGATGCAAAAATTGTTTATGAAGACGATTTAGTAATCTCAATTGAAGATATTAATCCTGTCGCGCCGTACCACTTTTTAATTATTCCAAAAGAAAAAATATCGACATTAAATGATCTTAATGATTCACATAAGGAACTTTTAAATAGAATTTTTTACGTTGCAAGAAATATTGCAAAAGAAAAAAACTTTGATCAAGATGGATATAGGACAGTTTTTAATTGTAATGAGTATGGTGGTCAAACTGTTTATCATATTCACCTTCATTTAATTAGTGGCAGAAAACTTGGATGGCCACCTGGGTAAATTATGTTTATATCTAAAATAGAATTATATGGTTTTAAATCCTTTGCCAGAAAGGAAATTATAGATCTTCAAAAAGGTATTACTGGAGTAGTTGGACCCAATGGATGCGGAAAAACTAATATTGTTGATGCTATTCGGTGGGTTTTAGGCGAACAGAAAACTACAAAGCTTAGAAGCTCTAAAATGGAAGATGTTATTTTTAATGGAGCATCAAGTATTAAACCTCTTGGTTATTGTGAAGTTTTTTTAACAATACAAAATGACAGAGGTATTCTTCCTGTTGAATTTGAAGAAGTCGAAATAGGAAGAAAACTATTTAGATCAGGAGAGAGTGAATATTATTTAAATAGAAATCAGTGTCGTCTTAAAGATATATTTAACTTATTCGTTGATACGGGAATGAGCTCAGATGCGTATTCTGTTATTGAGCTAAATATGATTGAGAAAATTCTTTCTGATTATGATGACAGTCGAAGATCTATGTTTGAAGAAGCGGCTGGAATTAATAAATATAAATCTCAAAGAAAATCTGCGATCAGTAAGTTTGAATTAAATCAAAGAGATATTGAACGTATTGAAGATATTATACTTGAAATTCAAGAACAGGTAAATTATCTAGGATTACAGTTTAAAAGGTTAAAAAGATTCAAATCCTTAAATGACAATCTTAAAAAAATGGAAATTAAGCTTGCATCAAAAAAAGTTTATGATTTAGAAGATATTGTAAATCATAACAAATCAATAATGGAAAATCTCACTAAAAAACTTGAAAAGTTTTCCACTAAAAAGGAAACCAAGAATAGCGATTTAGATAAAATATCTAACAAATATTTTACAGAAAAAACTAAGCTTAATGAACTAAAACAGTTTGTAGATAATTTAACAGAAAAATTATTATCAGAGATTCAAGAAAAAAATAAAAAATCCTCTAAGGGGGTTGAGATTTTGGAAAGTGAACTTCAACGAAGAATGGATCAATTGTCAAACTTTGATAAAGATTACATAAAAATTGTATCAAGTTGCGATGCTTGTGATTCAGGTTTAAATCTTGAAGTTTCATGTTCAAAATGCGGCAAGATACACGATAGCTCAAGCTTTAAGCTAATTGAATCAGATAAAAAATATGAGGAATTGAAAAAAAGTATTAAAGATTATAGAGATAAGATTAAAAAATATAAAAATGAAAAAGAATTAGATTTTTCTGCAATGGATAAGACTATCGACAAAATAAAAGAAGAAATTACTTTGAATAAATCGAAGCTCGAAAAACAGGAAGAAAAAACAAACAAAGCTTTTGTTGAACTAGAAACCTTAAGACAAAAAATTTCTAACGAAGGAATGGATAGAGAAGAAATAATTTTTGAAATTAAGAATTATGAAATAAAAATTACTGAATCCGCTTTAAGAATTTCTCAAATAAAGGAAAATATCCAAGAGAAGTATGGTGAAAATATAAAATTGATTAAAGAAAAAAATGTCAACTTGTCTGAATTATCATTTGAAGTGGAAAAAATTAGAAGAAGTATCGATTCTATTGGACCAATAAATTGGGCTGTAGAAAGCGAATTTGAGGATAAAAAGAATAGATTAGAAAATTTGATTGATCAAAAAGAAGATTTAATTAGCGCAGAAAAGAATTTAAAAGAAGCAATTCTAAAAATAGATAGAGTAGCAAAAGAAAAGTTTTTGGAAACATTCGAAATAATTAATGCAAACTTTGAAAAAATGTTTTCATCATTCTTTGCAGGAGGAAAAGGTTATATTTATCTTGAAAATCCAGAAGATCCTTTATCGTCAACAATTAATATTTTTGCTCAACCTCCTGGGAAAAACAATAAAATATTGAAATCTTTATCGGCTGGCGAAAAGTCTTTAACTGCAATCGCATTATTATTTTCTATTTATCTATACAAGCCGAGCCCTTTTTGTATTTTAGATGAAATCGATGCTCCCCTAGATGATATTAATATCAAAAAGTTTACTGATGTTATTCAAGAATTCAGTAAATCAACTCAATTTATTATAGTAACCCATAACAAGTTAACAATGGAATGCGCTAATATAATTTACGGGGTTACAGCTGAGCAACAAGGGGTATCCAAAATAATTTCTATAGATTTAAATTAAAAATTAATTATTGTAGTATTGGAACTTATTGCACAAATTACGACCAAATTTTAATAACAAAACAGAGATAGATTATTTATGGCTACTAAAATTAGATTAAAAAGAATCGGAAGAAGAAATAGACCATTCTATAGAATAATTGTAATTGATTCAAGAAAAAGAAGAGATGGTTCAGAAATTGAGCTTCTAGGTTGGTATAATCCAATGGAAAAAAACAAGGAACTCAATTATAAAATAAATGAGAACCGTTTAATTGATTGGCTAAAAGAAGGTGCTCAACCTACTGATCCAATTAATAAAATAATGAAAAGATCAGGCTTAGCTTACAAATGGCATTTAATTCAACAAGGGTTGGACGAAGAGAAGATTGCCAAAGCTCTCGATGAGTGGAAAAAAGAAAGAGAAACTGTTCTTGAAAATAGAAAGAAAAAAGCGCTCGAAAGAAAAGAAAGCAAAAAAGCAGAGTCAGTTGCTAAGGCTGAAGAAGTAGTTGAAGAAGCACCTGCAGAAGAAGCACCTGCTGAAGAAGCACCTGCAGAAGAAGTAGTTGAAGAAGCACCTGCTGAAGAAGCACCTGCTGAAGAAGTAGTTGAAGAAGCACCTGCTGAAGAAGCACCTGCAGAAGCACCTGCCGAAGAAGCACCTGCCGAAGAAGCACCTGCTGAAGAAGCACCTGCAGAAGAAGTAGTTGAAGAAGCACCTGCTGAAGAAGCACCTGCAGAAGCACCTGCTGAAGAAGCACCTGCAGAAGAAGTAGTTGAAGAAGCTCCTGCTGAAGAAGCACCTGCAGAAGAAGCACCTGCAGAAGAAGTAGTTGAAGAAGCACCTGCTGAAGAAGCACCTGCTGAAGAAGTAGTTGAAGAAGCACCTGCTGAAGAAGAAGCTGAAGATTCCAAAGCGTAAAATTTAGATTATAAAAATCATGGAAGTATATTTTATAACTCCATTTCCAGATACAATTAATCTGCTTTTAAAAAATAACATAGCTTTTCAAGGTGTAAAAAAAAATATCCTTAATATTAATGTCATTAACCTTCGTGATTTCACTGAAGATTCATATAAGAAAATTGATGATGAGCCTTATGGTGGTGGTGAAGGAATGGTTATGATGGCAGAACCGCTTTTTAAATCTTTAGACTATTGTTTAGAGAAAATTAAAAGTAAACCAGTAATAATTTTTCCTTCCCCTAAAGGAGAAAAGTTAGAATCCAAGATATCCTTTGAATTATCAAAAGAATCCTCATTAATATTTATCTGCGGACACTATAAAGGGATAGATCAAAGAGTCATTGATAAATACATTGATTACGAGATTTCAATAGGAGATTTTATCTTATCTAATGGTGAATTATCATCATTTATAATTTTTGACACTATTGCAAGATTAGTTCCGGGAGTTCTTAATAATATAAATTCAGCTCTTACAGATTCTTTTGTTGACGATTTATTAGATGCTCCGTATTTTACGCGGCCTTATGAAATAGATGGACTAAAAGTTCCAGAAGTTTTATTATCAGGAAATCATCAGTTAATTGCTGATTGGAAAGAGAATGAAAAGGTCAAAATTACTAAAAAAAGAAGACCTGATTTATATAGAAGGTATAAGAAAAAATGAACACAACTTTAAAACAAGATATTCCAAACTTTAAACCTGGAGATGTTATTTCAATTAGCGTTAATGTTCGCGAAGGTCAAAAAGTTCGTCAGCAACTATTTAAAGGAACCGTTATTGCTAGAAAAGGATCAGGTATAAGTGAAACTATCACTGTTAGAAAAATTTCTAATGGTGTTGGAGTAGAAAGAATTTTTCCTATTCATTCTCCATCAATTGCTTCAATCACTGTCGATCGTGTAAATAAAGTTAGAAGAGCTAAGCTTTATTACTTGAGAGGCTTATCAGGAAAAGCGGCTAGATTGACTGAAAAGAAATAATTTTTGATTAAAAATTTAAAGTTTCTAACTGTTCTTAGCTTATCTCACTCTTTAGTTCATGCAAGCATGATGCTTATTCCAAGCTTGTATATTTTTTTAATTAAAGATTTCAATGTTACTGCTTCATTTTTAGGGCTTATTTTTAGTGTTGTTTCACTTTTTTTTGGAATTGGATCTTTACCTATATCTTTTCTTTATAATAAACTTGGAGCGAGAAAACTTCTATTAATTTCTCAATTAGGCATTGCTTTATCCTGTATTCTCATTTTTTTTACTAATAAGCTAATACCTTTTATTTTACTTAGTTCGCTTCTAGGATTGTTTTCAAGCGTTCATCATCCAATTGCATTAACCTTGATATCGGAAAAGTTTAATAATAATATCTCAAAGGCAAATGCTTTTCATGGAGTTTTTGGTTCTTTAGGAGTTTCATTAGGTCCATATATAGCATATCTTTCAACTCAAAATTATGACAATTGGCACATAGCGTTTTTTGTAGTAGGAACAATGAGTTTATTTTTATCAATTTCAACCTATTTTTACATTCCCAAAAATCAGCAAATATCTCAAAGATACAATTTCAAAAATTTTTTCTTAGGCTTTCAGCGAAAAAAACTATTAATCTTTTTTCCATTGTCTCTTTTAATTGGATTCAACTTCACAGCTTTTAATACATTTATTCCTTCTGTTTTTAATATTGAATTTGGTGAAGAAGCTAATTTATTAATATCCATAATAATGATAATTGGTATATTTGGTCAGATTTTAGCTGGTATATTAGGTGATATATATTCAAGATTTAAAGTTCTAGGTTTTGTTGCATTGATTTTATTTCCATTATTCGTATCAATCGCTTATTTGGAATCTTTATCTCTAGTAATAATTTCAATTATACTTGCAATTGGAATGTATTCAATTCAACCATTATTAAATTCTATAATAAAAGATATTACAGTACCTGAGATTAGATCAATTATTTATGGAGCAAATTTCTTTTTGATGTTTGGAGTTAGCGGTATCGCTTCATTTGCTGGGGGTTTTATCGCTGACACAATAAGTTATAAATTTATTTTTCCTATCTTTTCAATATTTTTTCCAATTTGTATATTGCTTATACTAAGTCTTAATAAAATTAATAAAAGTAATTTTTAGAAAATGTTTATAAGTATGACAGGTCACGGAAATTCAACTTTTGAAGATAAAAATTTATCAGTTGGAGTTGAGATTAAATCTTTGAATTCTCGTTTTTTTGATTTGAATCTAAAATGTTATCTATTATCAGCTCAGCTTGAGGATAAAATAAGAAGTTATGTTCAAAAAAAACTAGTTAGAGGATCAGTAAGTCTTAATATAAACATTGAAAACTTTGAATCACTTGATATAAACTCAAAATATTTACAAAATATAATTGCTTCCTACAAGCAAATAGAAAAAAAATATGATATTGAGCTTAGTTACTCTTCTATTTTAAGCTTAAATCAGTTTAACAAGTCAAAAGTTCTCTCTAAAAATGTAGAACAAAAAATATTTAAATGTGTCAAAGAGGCAGTTGATATTTTAAATAATATGAGAAAGAAAGAAGGAGAAAATATTTTAATAAACTTTTGCAAATACTTAAATAATTGTAATAAAAATATTAAAAAAATCGATCAAATATTTAATAAGGAGTTTTTAAGAAATTCTAAAAAAAATGATTTTGTTAAAGCTACCGAACAAAGTGAAGATCATCTTAAAGATGATATACAAGAAGAAATTGATCGACTTAAAAGTCATGTTATTATGATAAATCAATCTATAGAATCGAAAGAGTTTTCTGGTAAAAGAATAAGTTTTATATTACAAGAAGTATTGAGAGAGTCAAATACTATTCTTGCAAAATTTCAAAAAAAGAATGTATTGAAGTACAGTATAGATTTAAAGGTTCAAACTGAAAAATTAAGAGAACAGATAAGTAATATTCTATGAAAAACTTTATTGTAATATCAGGATCTTCAGGATCTGGAAAAACTACTTTAATCGAATTATTATCAAGAGATTTAAATATTAGTATCTCAGTTTCATCTACTACTAGAGCAAAAAGAGAATACGAAGTTGATGGAGTACATTATAATTTTATTACTAAAAATGAATTTGATGATTTGATTACTAAAAATGAATTTTTAGAATATGAAAATGTCCATGGAGATTGGTATGGTACTCCCAAAAAAGGCCTGCAGGACTATATAGACTCCAATTTGCAGCTATTTCTTGAATTAGATGTCAGGGGTGCAATTAGTCTTATGAAATTTTATCCTAAAAATACAACTTCAATTTTCTTATCACCGCCAAATATTGAAGAATTAAGAAGTAGATTAATTAAAAGGTCTACTGAAACCTCTGAGCAAATTGAAACTAGATTAGGAAGATTTCAAGTTGAGGACAACTTAAAAAAAGAATTTGACTATAATTTAATAAATGATAATTTTGAAACCACTTTTGAAGTGATTAAAAAAATAGTTTTAAACTGTAAATTAGGAGAGTAATATGTCTACAGAATCTGTTTCATTTAAAAAGCTTTTAGAAAAGACTGATGATGTTTATGAATCAGTTGTTGTTACATCAAAAAGAGCAAAACAAATTCTTCAAGATCGCTTAGTCAAGCAAATGATTACAGAGAATGAAGAAGAAATGGACGAAAATATCTTCTCCGAACCAAAAAGAGAAATAGTTGACTTCAGTAAAGAAAAAAAAGTAACATCGATTGCTTTAGATGAGTTTTTAAATGGTAAAGTAGATTGGACAAAATCTGAAGAAACTGTTGAGTAAAACTCTTCAAAAGAAGTCTTCTTATTTAAATCAAAACTCCGAACTTTTTGGTAATGAAATTATTATCGATTTAGATAAATCTTTTTCAGGAGATTTATCATCTTTTCAAAGTCAGATATGTAAATGTCAAAACTGTCCTTTAGGTCATACCAGGACTAATTTTGTATTTGGTGAAGGTGATCCTAATGCAGAACTTTTAATTATAGGTGAAGCCCCGGGAGAGAAAGAAGATCTTGAAGGAAGACCATTTGTTGGACGATCTGGAAAACTATTAGATAAAATTTTGTTAGCAATCAATCGCAACAGGCAAAACGGAACCTATATCTGCAATATTATCAAATGTAGACCTCCTTCAAATAGAAATCCAAACAGAGAAGAAATCAATCAGTGTTTACCTTACTTAAAACATCAGATTAATTTAGTTAAACCTAAATTAATCGTCGTTTTGGGGTTAGTTGCAGCAAAAAATTTATTAAACATAGAATCTTCTTTGAAAGATTTAAGAGGAAAAATTCATTCTTTTCATGATTTCCCTCTTATAGTTACATATCATCCAGCTTTTTTACTAAGAAGTCCAGGTTTTAAAAAAGAGGCATGGATAGACTTCCAAATAATTAGAGATTTTTTAAAAGATTAGCTTTCACAAAAATTTTTTCATTATTAAAGTATAAAAAGGCAATATTTTAACTGTTGATATGTTGTGGATAAATAATGGCTGAAAAAGAAAATAAATTACCAAATATTAACTTACAACCTCAAGCAATTGAGGCTGAAGAGGCTGTACTGGGGTCAATGATGATTGATGAGGATGCAGCATATAAAGCAATATCAATTTTAAAAAAAAGTCATTATTTTTATAAAGATTCTCATAAAAATATCTTTGATGCAATGCTTGCTTTATCATCAAAGAATTTACCAATAGATACCGTCTCTGTTTCTGATGAATTAAAGAAAATGAAAAAGCTTACTGCTGTCGGCGGATTATTTTATTTATCTGGATTAGTTGATAAAGTTCCTACTGCTGCAAGGGTAGAGACTTATGCTGAAATTGTTAAAGAAAAGGGTATTCTTAGGGACCTTATAACTGCATCTCATTATATTTCCAGACAAGCGTTAGATGCAGGAGAAAATGTTAATACTATATTAGATCATGCTGAACAATCAATTTTTAATTTAACTGAAGAGAAAGATTCAAAAATTTATGAGCATATAGATCCTATTCTTCAAAAAACAATAAAACGTATAGAGGATATAGCAGCAAATCCAAATTCTGTAATTGGAGTTCCGTCTGGAATAATAGATTTAGATAAAGTCACAGCAGGATTTCAAAGAAGTGATTTAATTATTATTGCTGGAAGACCTTCAATGGGGAAAACAGCTCTAGCTCTTACAATAGCAAGAAATGCAGCTATTGAAAATAATTCTGCAACTGCAATATTTAGTTTAGAAATGTCTAGCGATCAATTAGGTCAAAGATTGCTTTCATCTGAAGCAAAAATTGATAATAGTCAAGTAAGAAGCGGACAATTAGCCGCTAATAAATGGAAAAATATTTCCTTGGCATCCGGTAAACTTGCAGCAGCTCCATTATTTATTGATGACACTCCCGCTTTGACTGTTTTAGATTTAAGATCAAGGGCAAGAAGACTTAAAAGAGAAAAAAATATTGAACTTATTATTGTGGACTATCTTCAATTAATGCAGGGTGATAAAAGTGAAAATAGACAGCAAGAAATTTCTTACATTACTCAACAACTTAAAGCGCTTGCAAAAGAATTAGATATTCCAATTATAGCGCTATCGCAGTTGTCAAGAGCTGTAGAATCTAGAACTGATAAAAGACCACAATTATCAGATCTTAGAGAAAGTGGAGCCATTGAACAGGATGCAGATGTAGTAATTTTCCTCTACAGACCTTATCAATATGATCCTGAAAATGAGTCTGAAAAAGGTTTAGCATATTTAATTGTTGCTAAGCAAAGAAATGGTCCAACAAAAACTGTTAGAGCTACTTTCATTGATACTTTTGCAAGATTTGAGAATTATACTGAATTTTTTGAGAGTGCTTCGTAACATTATAAATGTTACAGAATTACTCATATACTCAAAAAGAGTTAGATTTAATTAACAAGAAAAAAAATAATCTACTATCACGTTTTCATTCAAAAGAATCAGTAAATAAGATTACAAAAGCCTTAGAATTTTCAGTTAAAATGCATGCTGGACAATTCAGAAAATCTGGCTCTCCTTATGTGGTCCACTGCATTGATGTTGCTAATACACTAGTTGATTGGAAAATGGATAATGTTTCAATAATTAGTGCATTATTACATGATGTTGTTGAAGACACTAAAGTAACATTGGAAGATATAAATAAAGAGTTTGGTTCAGAAGTTGCATTACTTGTTGATGGAGTCACTAAAATTGATCATATCCAATTTAAATCAAGTGAACATAAGCAAGTTGAAAATTTCACAAAACTATTTCTTTCTCTAGCAAAAGATTTTAGGGTTATTATCATTAAATTTTCTGATCGTTTAAATAACATGGAAACCATTCAATTTATGTCTCCTCAAAAAAGAAAAGAAATTGCAAAAGAGACTATTGAAATTTTTGCTCCTCTTGCCCATAGACTTGGAATGGCAAAGGTAAAATGGAAATTGGAAGATTTATCTTTAAAGTGTATCGATTATACTTCTTACAATAGTATCAGTAAAAAAATTGAAAAAAACTTAAAGAAAACTGATAAAATTTTATCTCAAACTATTGATCCAATTCGAAAAGAACTCAAAAAATATCAAATAGAAAGTGAAATATTTGGAAGATATAAATCAATTTCTTCTATTCATCGAAAAATGGTCGAAAGAGGAAAAAAATTTGACGAAATTTACGATTTATATGCTGTCAGAATTATTGTTGATAAAATTGAGAACTGTTATTTAGCCTTAGGTGTAATTCATAGTATATATCCACCCATACAAGAAAGATTTAAAGATTTTATCGCAACTCCTAAAACAAATGGATATCAATCCATTCATACAACTGTTGTTTCCTATGAAAATAAGCTTACTGAAATCCAGATTAGAACAAAGGAAATGGATGAGTCAGCTGAAGTTGGAGTAGCAGCTCATTGGCTTTATAAAAAATCCGGATCAATTGATAGTCTTGATTCTCAGGTTCCTTGGATAAGAGACTTAATTACTATGCTTACTACAGATGATTCTAATGAACCTGAAGACATGATGGATTTACTCAAAATAGATATGTTTGAGGATGAAATCTATGTTTTTACCCCTAATGGAGACTTAATCAAACTTCCGATTAATGCAACCCCTTTAGATTTTGCTTTTGCGATTCATTCAGAGCTAGGATTTTCGACAATCAGAGCAAAAGTAAATGATAAACTTGTACCATTATCATACAAGTTGAAAAGTGGAGATTTTGTTCACATTGAGAGGAGTAAGAGTCAGAAGCCAAGTAGTGGGTGGCTCAACTTTGTAAAAACATCTAAAGCCAAGCATGCAATTGGAAAGTTTTTAAGAAAACAGGAAATTGAACAACAGATTAAAGTTGGAGAAGCTTTGCTAGAAAAGGGCCTAAGAAAATTAAAGCTACTGGATCAGCTTCCAAAAATTAAAGAAGAATTAGAGGATAAAGGTTTTGATTCTTTTGATGACTTACTTAAACAGATTGGTAATGGATCAATTGTTTTAAATGATTTGATTGATAAATTTTTTGAAGGACATAGAAACTATGATTCTAAAGAAGAAAAGCTTGATTCCTTTATTGAAAATAGTAGATTAGATGCAAAAGGTATTAATCTTGATGGTATAAAAAATATTAGTATCCAATATGGAAAATGCTGCAATCCCTTACCAGGAGATTCTGTTGTAGGTTATATTTCTAGAGGAAGAGGATTAATAGTTCATATTGAATCTTGCGAAAATCTTTCAACTTTAGATGATGGAGAACAGAGAATTGTTTCTGTTGAATGGAATTCCAAGAGAGGGAATTATTTTAAATCTAAATTACATCTCATTTGTATTGATAAGTCTGGAATTTTAAATGAAATCACAACCAAAATATCCAAATTGAAAATTAATATTTTAGATGTTAAAACAGATGTGGTTGAAGGTGGAATGGCATCTTTATGGATTGTTTTAAGTGTTAAGAACTTAAAAGATTTAAATAATTTAATTAAAACATTAAATAGGATAACTGGAGTAGACTCAGTTCAGCGAGTTCATAACTAAAATGAGAGTAATTGGCATTGATTATGGTTTATCGAAATCAGGAATTTCAATTTCTGATCCTTCAAGGAAAATTGCTCTTCCATATAAAACTATAAGATATAAAGATGAAAAGGAATTTTTTGAGATTATTCTAGAGATCTGTTCTGATTTAAATATTAGTGATATTGTTTTTGGATATCCAAAAAATATGAATAATGATTTAAATCAAATGACTGATATAATTGACAACTTTAAGGAAAGATTTGAAAATAAAAACTTCAATATTTTTATTGAGGATGAAAGGCTAACATCACAGTATGCTCAAAAAATTCTTTTATCACAAGGAGTTAATACTGGGAAAAATAAGGAAAAAATTGATTTAATTGCTTCAACTTTAATTCTTCAGTCTTTTCTAGATAGATGAATAGCATTTTTAAAAAGAATAGAGCATTTATAGCTATTTTATCTGGGATTTTAATTGGATTTTCATACCCTCCTTTTAATTTAGGGTTTTTAATTTGGATAGGGTTCATTCCATTTATTTTATATAATTTTTATGATAGTAATTTAAAATCTAAAAATCTTTTTAACTTTTCTTCTGCCTTTATTGCTTTTTCCATTATCATACATTGGGTTGCAACGAACAATGGAACTTCTCTTTCGATTGCAGTAGTGTCATACTTTCTTCTTGTTATTTATTATTCTCTATTTTTTGTTTTGGTGGGAATTATATTTCACTATATTAATTTTAGGTTCAAAATTTTTCTCTTTCCGATCTTATTTACTTTGATGGAAATTACTAGAAGTTTTGGTCCTCTTGCTGGACCATGGTTAAATCTTTCTTTAACGCAATCAAACTATATTAATTATCTTCAATTGGTTTCGATTCACAAAGATATTTTGACTGTTATAATTATATTGGCAAATACTTTTATCGCTCAGTTCTTCATATCTAAAAAAAGAAAATGGGTTTTTTGCTTTTTAGTTTTAACTATATCTGCTAATCTAGTCGGAAAATTTATTTTATCTAAACAAGAATTAAAAATTTCAAATAAATCTATTACAGTTTCAATAGTTCAACCGTCGATCTTACCTCAAGACAAATGGGATCAGAATATTTTGGATGAGAATAATTTTATATTAGATAGATTATCTAAGGAGTCTTTAACTCATAAGCCAGATTTTATTATTTGGCCTGAAACTGCAATCACAACTCCTGTTTCATCTCAAAGTGTTAATATGGCTTTTCAAAATAGGTTTAATTATGGTGACGCCACCTTGATAACAGGAGTTCCAGAAATATCTATTAGCGATGATTCTTATAGCTATTTCAATAGCGCTCTTGTTGTTTCTCCTGAAAAGCAATATGATTTTTATAGAAAAATCTTTCTTGTTCCTTTTGCTGAATATGTTCCTTTTTTTGGAAATTTTTTAACAAGAATCAATAGATTGGATTCCCTTGGAAGTTTCTCAATGGGGGAAGAGTATAAAGTTTTTGAATCTGGAGACTTAAAATTTTCTGTTTTGATTTGCTATGATTCTTCTTCTCCAAAAATTGTACAAGAGTTCAAAAAATCAGGCGCAGAAATAATATTCATTTTAACAAATGATGCTTATGTTAGTGATGCAATGGCCTATCAACATTTTCTTTTAGCTAGAATTAGAGCAGTTGAGCAAAGAATACCGATTATTCAATCTGGGAATCATGGTATTAGCGGAGTAATTACTTCTTCAGGAAAAATTTTAAGTAAATCTCATTTATTTGAACGGAAAACGATTACAACTAAAGTTTTTTATTAATGAGTAGATACAAAGCCATAGTTACGTACGATGGATCAATGTTTAATGGATTTCAATCGCAAAAAAATAAGAACACAATTCAAGATCATATAGAGCAATCATTATCTTTTTTAAATAACAATAATTTAATTAGAATAGTTGGAGCAAGCAGAACAGATGCTGGCGTACATGCCAATGGACAAGTTATTCATTTTGACTTAGATACATCTCTCAATGTAGAAACAATTGCTAAATCACTAAATTTTAGACTTCCAAAAGAAATTTTCATTAAAAATGTTACAAAGGTAGAAGCAGATTTTCACTCTAGATTTAATGCTTTATATAAAAGATATAAATATTCCTGTATAACCGCCTACAACCCTTTATTTCGAAATACTCATTACTTTCTTAAAAATTTGAAGTTTGAAAAACTTAAAGAAGTGCAAGATTTAATTCTTGGAAAACATGATTTTTCATCTTTTTCTAAGTTCAATGAAGATGTTTTAAATACAAAATGTAATATCACTAAATCAAGTTGGTACTTAGAGGAAGATAAACTATATTATACGATTGAAGGCGATCGATTTTTACATCACATGGTTCGATATTTAGTAGGTACAATGATATCAGTTATGAACAATAAAATTACTATTAACGATTTTACTAATTTAATTTTAGAGCCTTCAAAAAATACTAATTTATTTAAAGCACCTGCTCACGGACTTAATTTAGAAGAGATTTATTATGAATAAAAATTTTATAATGTTAATAGCTTCTTGCATTTTTTTTATAAGCTGCCAGCAGGTTGATTCTGATTCTGCAATAGTCAATTCAAAATCGTTAAATGTTAGCCAAGAAAACGCTATTACAAAGGCTATTCAAATAGCTTCTCCTGCAATTGTAGCTATTTATGCTGATCAGATTAATTCAACTTTTGAAAGGGTTGGATGGTTCTATAAAGAAGATTTAGTGAAAGAAAGAACTAGAGGATCAGGATTTTTGATTAATGCAGATGGATATGTTCTAACAAACGCCCATAATTTTATTACTTCCACTACAAAAGGATATGGAAATATTAAGGTTGTTTTAACGGGAGGTAAAATTTATAATGCCGAAGTTGTAGGTTATGATATTACATCAGATATAGCATTATTAAAAATTCCAGGTTCAAATTTTGATTTCTGTTATATTGGTGATTCTAATGATTTGATTATTGGCGAATGGGTAATAGCAATGGGAAATCCTCTAAATTTATCTTCAAAAAATGATTTTCAACCAATAGCTTCTGCAGGAATTGTTAGTGCAACAGGTGTGAATTTAGGATTTCAAAATAAAGTAAATTTGAATAATAGAATTCAAACTGATGCAGCAATCAATCCAGGCAATAGTGGAGGGCCATTATTAAATTCCAATGGACAAGTTATTGGTATTAATAGCTTTGTACTAGATAATAATCAAAATTTAGGTTTTGCGATTCCAATTAATTATGCAATCAAAATTGCTGAAAATTTAAAAATTTCAGCTTCTAATAATGACTTTGGTTTTATTGATAGAAGTTGGGATACTGGACTATCACTTAGAGACGTAAATATTAATGGTCAAAAGAATGTAATTATTGATTACGTCAATTATGATAGCTCAGCTTTTAATGAGAATTTTTATAGAGGCGATAAAATTCTTCAAGTTCAGGATTATAAAATATATTCTATTGAAGATTTTAAAAATGTTTTTGATATTTATGATTTTTTACCTGGAGAAAGTTTAAGTCTTTTGATTGAAAGACAAGATGAAATAATCCAATTGGATTTAATTATAGGAAGATATGAAAAATAGAGGATTTAAAAATATTTTTTTGGGTTTATTGATTGGTGCACTAATTGGGACCCTTTTAGGAGAAATTTTAAGTTTTATCTTACCAGATGGAAGTACTGTCGAACAGTTTTTTATTAATACCACTGAGTTCGTTTTTGGCTCTTTTAATAAAGAATCCTCGATTATTGATTTAGGAATACTAGCTTTTAATTTTGGTATAAAATTTAAATTCAATGTTTGCAGTTTAATTGGTTTCGGGATTGCATATTATTTATTAAAATACTTAAGATAATTTAAGGGGAAAGTATGTTTAATTTAGGTACAGGTGAATTAGTAATAATCTTTTTAATCCTTTTATTGCTTTTTGGTGGTAAGAGATTACCGGGACTGGCTAGAGGGTTTGGTAAATCTTTAAGAGAATTCAGAGGAGCTCTTGAAGAAACAAAAGATCAAATAAATAATTCCGAAGATTCTGATAAGAATTAATGATTAATTCTAATTCTTATAATCAAAAACTTAAAAATTATAAGGATAAAATTGATTCTAGTTCCACAAACTCAGTCGTTCGAACTAGATTTGATTCAGTTAAAGAAAATCCAGATAGATTGCTCTCAGAAAAATTTTTTTTGATAAAAGATAATATTGCAATTTTAGGTGAAGAATTAACTTGTAGTTCAGAAATACTAAATGGATATGTTTCTCCTTACAGCGCAACTGTTATTTCAAAAATTGAGGAAAATGGTGGTTCAATCATCGGTCAAACAAATATGGACGAATTCGCCATGGGATCTTCATCAACATTTTCACAATTTGGGCCAGTTTATAATTTTTATAATCTTTCTAAGATAGCAGGGGGTTCAAGTGGTGGATCTGCAAATGCTGTTGCTGAAGGTTTGTGTGATATTGCTCTTGGATCTGATACTGGAGGGTCAGTTAGACAACCTGCTTCATTTTGCGGAATTTATGGTTTAAAGCCAACATATGGACGTATTTCACGGTATGGATTAGTTGCCCATGCTTCCTCATTTGATACCATTGGAATCCTTTCTAATAATTTAGAAGAATTAATTGATACATTTTCAGTGATTGCGGGTTACGACATAAATGATTCTACTTCAATCAACTTGGATGTTCCATCTTTAGAGCAATTAAAAACAATTAAAATGCCAAAAAGTGTTGGTATTCTAAGTAATAATTTTTTAAAAAATATAAATCCCGAAATCTCTGATGCTTATTTTTCTAAAGTTAATAAAATAAAAAATTTAGGAATCAAAGTGTCAGAAATTGAATTACCTTATTTTAAATATTGCTTACCCACTTATTATATTTTGACGATGGCAGAAGCCTCATCTAATTTATCTCGATTTGACGGTGTTAGATATGGTAATCGTCAAAGCAATCAAGATTTAAATAATTTATACTTTGAAACTCGTTCTTTGGGATTTTTAAATGAAGTTAAAAGAAGAATTATGTCTGGAACATTTATTTTATCTTCTGGGTTTTATGATGCATATTTTTCAAAAGCCTGTAAAGTTAGAAGACTAATTAAAGAGAGTTATAATGAGCTTTTTGCAAAATATGATGCTTTATTTATTCCAACTACTCCATCTGTAGCTCACGATATTGATAGAAAAAAAGCTAGTCCAGTTGAAGCTTATTTAGCAGACATTTTTACTGTTCCAGCTAATCTATGTGGAATTCCAGCTTTGAATATTCCTGCGGGATTTTCTAAAGAAGAAAACTTACCCTTTGGTTTGCAGATCTTATCTAACTCTTTTAAAGAAGAAACTTTATTTAGTTTAGCTCATTTATTAAAAGAATAGATAATTTAATAAGTAGGTTTTATGATATTTGAAAATCCACAATTTTTTCTTCTTTTCATATTGTTAGCAATCATCATTGTATCAAGAAAAATTTTTTTTTCTAAAAATGATTCAAGATTACTTTTTTCTGATTTTACCAACTTAAAAGTTTTTTTTGGTAAGGCAGGAAAAATAAAAATTCTTTTTATCCATTTCATTTTTTTCTTAATGATATCCTTAATTATAATTGCATTAGCAAGACCTACTCAACCGTTTACTGAAGAAAAAATTGAAGTTGATTCAATAGATATTTTATTAGTATTAGACATTAGCAGTAGTATGCTTGCTGAAGATTTTAAACCTAATAGGATAGAAGCAGTAAAATTATCAGCAAAAGAATTTATAAATAACAGAAAAACAGATCGAATAGGGCTGTTAGTTTTTGGAAAAGAAACCTTTATTCAATGCCCTCTAACAATTGATTACAATGTTTTAAATAGTCTATTAGACGAAATTACAGTGATTGATCCTGAATTTGATGGTACGGCCATTGGGATTGCTCTTGCTTCAGGTATTAATCGTTTAAGGAGCAGTATATCTAAAAGTAAAGTAATAATTCTTCTATCAGATGGAAGTAATAATGCTGGATCAATTGATCCTATTGCAGCTGCAAAAATTGCAAAGGAAAATAATATTAAAGTTTATACCATAGGCGCTGGAACTAATCAAGCTGTAACGAGAATACCTGGTCGAGGTCTTATTAAAAATGAAATTGATGAGGATACTCTCAAGAATATAGCCAATGAAACTGGAGGAAAATATTTTAGGGCAACCAATAAAAATTCTTTAAATGAAATTTATAGTCAGATAAATAATTTGGAAAAAACTTCAGTAGAAATTGAATACTTTTCTAGTCAAAGGGAGTTATATATCTTTTTTTTAATTCCAGCTTTTCTATTGCTCGTACTATTTGAGATATTAAATTTAATTTATTTTAAGAGGATAAAATGACTTTTGATAATTTTATTATTGCTTCTATTTGCTTAGCAATCCTCATTTTCATTTATATTTTTTCAATCTTTTATTCTAAGGACAGAATAATCTTTTCAGGATCTTTTTTTAATAAAAGTTTTAGAAATATTTTAATTAAAAACTATGATACAAATATCCTAAGAATTAAAAAGATTTTAAAATTCTTAGCTTCAATTTTTTTGATTATTTCTATTTCAGGAATCAAGTCTGGGAAAACCATTAAGCCGATTGAACGTAAAGGTTCTGATGTCATTTTTACAGTAGATATATCCAAGAGCATGAATGCAGAAGATGTAATTCCTTCAAGACTCGATAAAGTAAAGTTTGAAATGATTAAAACAATTGAATCTTTAAAAGGAGATAGAGTTGGTATAGTTGTTTTTTCTGGAGCAAACTTTCTATATTTACCTTTAACCCTTGATTATGATGCTGCAGTTCTTTTTACAAAAAATATTGATTCTCAAATGATATCATTAAATGGAACCTTAATTCCTCAAGCTATTTCAACTTCAGTCAAAGCGCTGGCTACCAATGAAGGTAGTGGAAAGTTAATTTTTCTTTTTTCTGACGGAGAAGATCATAATAGTAATGATATTAATGATTCAAGCTATTATATACCTGAAAATATTATCTTAAATGTAATTGGCGTTGGAACAAATGAGGGGTCACTTGTTCCTGATGATAAAAAATTAAAATCATTCATTAAAAATAGTGATGGAACTTTAGTAATAAGTAAGGTAAATGATGATTTTCTCTCAAAAATTGCTCAAATTGGAAAAGGTGAGTATCTAAGAATCAATAAGTCTGAAAATGTTAGTGAAATCATCAATTCTTTAATTCTTAATTCTGAAAAGAATACCTTAAATAATTTTGAATTTGAGGACTTTAACCATCGATACCAATATCCATTATTTATCTCATTTTTATTTTATTTAGCATTTTATATTTTACCTAGTGGAAGACAAAAAAAATGATAAGAAATTTACAATATTTTTTATTCTTTACTCTAATCTTAGCTCAAGATATAGGTTATAAAATGTATCAAAATAACGATTTTGAATCTTCAGTATATTATTACAAAAAACTTCTCGAAAATAAACAGATAAATAATTTGAAAGACGAGATTACATTTAATTTAGCCACCATTCTTGCCGAAATAGATAGCTTGGATAGTGCAAAAAATTATTTTGAACAAGCAATTTCAGATTCAACTTATCCTAACTCAAATCTTTATTATAATTACGCCTATAGTCTCTACAGTCTCAATGATCTAAATCAAAGTCTTGAAAATTTTAAAAAAGCTTTAATTGAAGATCCTTCAAATAACGAAGCAAGAATGAATTATGAATTTATAAAGAATCAATTAAATAAGTCTAATCCTCCTCCTCAAGGAAGTGATAATCAAAACCCAAATACTGATAATCAAGAGAAAAACGATGAAGAAAAGCCTTCAAATCGTCCAGATAAAGACTCAAATAATGAAAAGAAAGATGATCAATCTAATAAATCACAAAACAATAGTAACAACAATCCTCAAGAAAATAGTAAGAATGAAAACAATGAATTTCAATCCAATCAAAATTCTGAAAACCTCCTTAATGCGCTAAAAGAAAATGAGAAGGTTAATAAAAAAAGAAAGCAGAATACTTATCCAGAAGGGTCTTTGAAAAGTTGGTAAAAAGAATATTCATATTTGGCTTATTTTTTTCCTTCCTTTTTTCTCAAGAAGTAAAAGTTGTTTTATCTCAAAATAAAATTTCAACTTCTCAATCTTTAACATTAAGTATAGAGATTAAGAATACAGAAGATAACCCTGAAGTTGATATCTCTGAAGTCTTAAGTAATTTCTCTATTGTTTCAGGACCGTCATTATCGAGTGAGTATAGATTTATAAACGGCATAAAGTCTTCATCTAGGAAGTTAAGTTGGATTTTAATCCCATTAAGAGAAGGGGTTTTTACATATGAAAATCTTAGTGTTAAAATTGGTTCAAAAATAATCAAAACTGACAAATTTCAAATTGAAGTTAGTAAGGATAATCTTTCTCAAGAAAATTCTGAAGAAATTTTTTTAAAAATTGATGTGAGTTCGAAAGAGATTTTTGTTGGAGAAAAAGCTACCTTAACTTATACGTTTTTTACTAGAGTTCCTGTTAAAATACTATCTACTGAATTTCCAGAATTTAAAGAATTTTGGGTTGAAAAAATCGTTGATCCAACCGGTAAGGAAATTTTACCTGAACAATGGAAGGATGTAGATCAAAACGGATATAGTTATAAATACCTGAAGTTATATGAAGTTGATATTTTTCCAATGAGTGCAGGAACTTTTGAACTACAATCTATGATAATTAAAGCTCAAACAAAAAATGATGATCCAAACTTTAAAAGACTTTTCTGGGAAGACCCTTTTTTTGATACTTTTTCTCAGAGAACTCGAGCTAACATTTTGGTTTCAAATCCAGTTACAATAAAAGTTAAAAATTTAGAAGATTCCCCTAAAAATTTTTCTGGTGCGGTTGGAGAATTCTCTCTTCAGTCTTATTTGTCATCTGATAAATTTGAAGTAGGAGTTCCATTTTCATTTACACTTCAAATGAAGGGATCCGGTAATTTTTATAATATTTCTAGGCCTAACATTGTATTCTCAAGCGATTTTGATATTTTTGAAGGCCAGACTTCTATTAAATATGATATTTCTAGAAATAAAGAAGGTTTTATTCAATGGGAATATAATTTAATTCCTCGAAAAGAGGGTCAATTCGAAATTCCTTCAATAGAATTTGATTATTTCAATACGAATACTGAAAAATGGACAAAACTAAAATTGGACAAAAAATTATTTTCAGTAAAAAAATCTTATAATGATCAAAGAATTTTAAGAAGTATTAATGATTCTTCAATGATTTTAACTCTTTCTCAACAAGGTTCAGAACTTGAAATTAAAGATCAAGTGGTTTCAAATCTTTCCATTTTTATAATTTTATTATCATTAATAATACTTTTTTTAATTTATAGCGCGAACGGTTTAAAAACTATTTTGATTAAAAATTTTAGATTTATTGAAAAAAGAACATCGCTTGCAAGGGCTTTGGTAGAGTTAAATAATTCTAAGTTTATCGAGAAAGATTTTTCCAAAATTCTTTGTGAATATTTATACAAAAAAAATATAATCGACCGCAAAAATCTAGATTCTAGAGAACTTTTGGATATTTTATCAGAATATTTAGATGATAAGAATCTATTAGCGCTTTCTCAGATTTTTAAAAAATTTGATGAAGCAAAATTTGGAAACATTGAAGAAAATCATGAAAAATTTTTAGATAAATTAATACAAATATTTAAACTCATTGAAAAATCAACTTAAAACAAAATTTATTTTTCTTTTAGGGTCAATTATCTTGACTGGATTTAATTCTTTTGAAAAAGAATACAGTATCCTCCAAGAAGCTGATAGTTACTATTTAAAAAATGAATTTCAAAATGCTATCCAAGTTTATGAAAGTCTCCTAGAAATGAACTTACATAGTCCTTCAATCTACTTTAATCTCGGAAATGCATATTTTCAAATCAATGAATTGGGAAAGTCTAGATGGGCTTATGAAACAGGATTAGTCTATTTTCCAAGATCTGAAGAATTAAAGTTCAATTTGGATATGTTAAAAAAAACTTTAACAAATGATATTGATATTGAATCAAATCGATTTAATAATTTTTTAAAGATGATAACTTTGAATGAATTGATTGATTTCATCTGTTTTTTGCTATTATTGCTAACAATTTTTATTGGTCTTAAAAAGTCTAGGAAAATAAATGATATTTTTTATCCTAATTCAATTATTATTTTTTCAATTTTTATCGTGATATTTATAATTTCTTTCAAAATAACAATGTCAAGAGAATTACAAGGAGTTGTTATCACAAATCAACCCGAAGTTTTCTCTGACTTGAAAAATAAGATAATTGATAAAAACATTGTCTTATTTGATGGAAATAAAGTTTCAATTATTAATCATAAACAAAATTTTTACGAAATTTCTTTAATAGATGGAAGAAAAGGTTGGATTAACAAAAATCAGTTAAGAAATTTATAATGTTATGAATCCAATTTTTTTCATTTTGATTTTATTTTTAAATATTCTTCTGGGTCAAGATCAGAATACTTTAAAAATCAAAGATTTTAAAGATAATCCTCCAGCTTTTCCAAAAGTTATCTTTCAAGGTGTTGAAAGTGATAAAGAAAATGATGCTTCATCTTTATTAAATGAAGAAATGGAAGGATATCGTATTCAAGTTGCCACTTCAACATCAGAAGAAAGCTTAGTTTCAATCCAAAAAAATTTAGAAAAATTAACAAATGAAAAAATATATATCATATTCGAATTGCCAAATTACAAGATTCGCGTCGGAAATTATTTAACTAGAAAAGATGCAGAAGTGTTACTTAAGAAATTAAGTCGAAATGGTTATCGATATGCATGGATTGTTCCAACTAAAATCGAGAGAAAAAATTAATGTCTGGACACAGTAAATGGTCTACAATAAAGAGAAAAAAGGGTGCTCTTGATCAAAAAAGAGGTAAGTCTTTTTCAATTATTTCTAAGGAAATAACTATTGCTGCCCGCTTAGGAGGTGGAAGTATAGATGATAATCCAAGATTGAGGCTAGCTATCAAAAAAGCTAAGAGTTTGAATATGCCCAATGTAAACATTGAAAAGGCGATCAAAAAAGGTACTGGTGAAATTGAAGGATTATCCATTGAAGAAGTTACTTACGAGGGGTTTGGTCCATTTGGCATTGCATTTTTGATTGAAGGAGCTACAGATAATAAGAATAGAACAGTAGCAGATGTTAGACATGCTTTTAATAAATTTGGTGGCTCTCTAGGTCAGAATGGTAGTGTAGCATGGAATTTTAATCGATACGGAGTAATTCAAATCAATCGTGACAACTATGATGAAGAAAAAGTTTTTGATTTATCATTACAATGTAATGCCGAAGATTTTTTCATTGATGATGATGCCTATCGTTTAATTTTTAATCCAAATGAATTATACTCCAACGCAGAAAAAATTGAAAAGAACGGCATAGAAATTGAAAATTCATTTTTAGCGTTTTTACCTAATGAATATTTGTCTTTAAAAGAGGAAGAATTTTCTAAAGTGAACGATTTAATAGATTTTTTAGATGAATTGGAAGACGTTCAGAATGTTTTCACAAATTTAACTTTGAAGGAAGACTCGTGATTGTTGTTGGATTTGACCCAGGTTTAGCGAATACTGGATTTTCAGTCGTTGAAAAAAGATCAAATGATTTTTTTCTAATTGATGCGGGTGTGATTAACCCCAATGTCAAAGATCCATTAGAAATTAGAATTCATACTATTTTTAACGAATCATTAAAGATTATTAAAAAATATCATCCGAGTTATGTAGCAATTGAAAACGTTTTTTTTGGAAAAAATGTGCAATCTGCTATTAAACTTGGTCAAGCTAAGGCTGCTATTATGCTTGCAGCTACAGATTTAGAAATTAGATTAGTTGATTTTACTCCAAGGGAAATTAAACAGTCAATTACTGGAAATGGATCTGCTTCAAAAGACCAAGTTGAGTTTATGGTAAAAAAAATATTTAAATTAAATGAAGGATTTAATAAAAAAGACATATCTGATGCTATAGCTATTAGTTGGTGTGCTTTAAATAGAATATGATAGATTCAATTACAGGAATAATAAAGTCAAAATCTCCATCTGAACTTAAAGTTTCTAATGGAGGTTTTGTGTTCAATATAAATATTTGTATCAAAGATTTTGAAGTAGTTGGAGAATTGGGTTCTGAAATAACTATTTTAACTTATTTGAATGTCAAAGAAGATTTGTTAGAGTTATATGGATTTATAGATGAGAAAAGACGAAATATTTTTTTAAAACTTATTCAAGTTTCAGGAATAGGACCAAAAACAGCTATTGGATTATTATCAAATATTACCGTTGAATCATTTAAGCAAAATATCCTATCCGAGGATCATAATTCATTAAGTTTAATTCCAGGAATCGGTCCTAAGACTGCAAAACGAATAATCATTGAGCTAAAAGAAAAAATTTCTAGTACTTCAAGTAATAAAACTTCAATTAATTCAAATAAATTTTCGTATGATGAATTATTTACAGCAATAGCGTCCTTGGGTTACAAAAAAAATCAGATTGATAAAGCAATTCAAAGATTATTTGCTGATAGTGATGCAGAAAATATTCAAATTGAGGACGCAATTAAACGAATTCTAACTATAATTAAATAACAATAATTTTGAAGAAAACTACATTATATCATCAACATGAAAAACTAAGTGCAAAGTTCGTCGATTTTGCAGGATTTCAAATGCCCATTCAGTATCAAAGCATTATTTTGGAGCATAATCATGTTAGAACTAGTGTAGGAATTTTTGATGTAAGTCACATGGGGCAATTCAAAATTTCTGGTATCAACGCAAAAGAGTTCATTCAAAAAATCACCTCGAACGATGTAGAAAAATTGATCCCGGGTAAAGCTCAATATTCTTTGTTAATTAATTTTGAAGGCAATATTGTTGATGATTTAATCATTTACCATCTTGGCGATTATTATCTATTGGTTGTCAATGCTTCAAATATTAAAAAAAATGAATCATGGATATTGAGCCATATTACAGAAGGCGTTTTTTTTGAAAATCTATCTGATCATATGGGCTTGATAGCAGTTCAAGGACCTAATTCAAGACAAGCACTTCAAAATCTGTTTCCAGAAGTTCAAAATTTAAATTTTTATGAAAATACCTTGATGAAAAATGAATTGTTCATTGCAAGGACTGGATATACTGGCGAACTTGGTTTCGAAATTTATGCTTACAACCATAAATTGGATCAAATTTGGCAGAATCTATTGTCAATAGATGGGGTTTACCCTGTTGGTTTAGGATGTAGAGACTCTCTAAGACTAGAAATGGGATATTGCCTTTACGGAAGTGAAATTTCTGAAAATGACAACCCTTATGAAGCTGGTTTGGGTTGGGTAACTAAAACTTCTACAAATTTTATTGGATCAAATAATCTTATAGATTGCTTACCAACTAAGAAATTGATTGCTTTAACAATGATTGACAAGGGAATTCCTAGAAAAGGCTATAAAATTTTTTCAGAAAGTTCTAAAAAAGAAATTGGTTATGTAACTAGTGGGATATTTTCACCATCTCTTCAAAAAGGTATTTGTTTAGCATATGTAGAGTCTTCATTTTCGAAAGACAATGACTTTTTGATTTCTATCAGGGATAAATATTTTAGATTAACAAGAAATTCTCTTCCATTTTTCAAACAAGGAACTTTGCATTCATGAGAGAGCAATTTAAAATACAGCTTATAGGTTGGTTACTTTCCCTTTTTTCACTTCTTATTTTTGGTGCAATTTTGACTTATGATTTTTCTGAAGACCCCAATTTATTTGCAAAAGAGATTAATAACCCATTTGGAATTATAGGAATATATATTGGCTATTATTTAGTTAAGCTTGGATTTGGATATGGATCTTTGCTAATTCCTGCTGCATTTTTTTCTTTATCTATTTTTTTAATATCAAACAAGAAAATTAGTCTCTTAGCAATTTTACAGAAAATTCAGTATGAATTGATTTTTTTATTTTTGATATCAACTACATTGGGTTTTTTAGAAAACGTTTTTTTAAATGATGATTCTTTGTCATTCCATTTTTCTGGCTATATTGGAGGAATTATTTTTTCAACTGCTTTTGATTGGCTAGGAATTTTCGGTTCATTTGTTGCTTTAATTTTCTTGTGGTTTTTAGTATTACAATCAATTTTTAGATGGGATTTTAAAAAGTTATACCAAAGATTTTTAAGTATCTTGTCATCAATAAAGATACCTAAAGTGAAAATTCCTGAGATAAAAATTTCTAAAGGAAAAACTATAAGTGAAAATGTTTCTAAAAAAAGTATAATTGATGATAGTCAATTTAAAAATGATATTTTAAATACAGATGGCGAATTAATTGAATCATCATTAAGTCAAGATGAACCCTATGAAGATCACTTTTTCAATCAAGATGATAACATTGATAGTAAACTAGAGGACAATATCGACAAAGTTGAGAATAATATTAATATTGAAAAAGGTATCATTGAGCAAGAAGCTGACATTGACGAATCGAGAAATAGTTCTTTTCTTTTTAAAGATTGGAAGTTTCCTTCAGCTGATTTATTGCTTTCAGAAAAAACCAGCGAAAGTGATTTGAATGATGATGAACTGAAAGAAAGATCTGATTTTTTAAAAGTATCATTATCAAATTTTGGAGTTGAAGGTGAAACTGGATCAATCAAAACTGGTCCAATTATTACTTTATTTGAAATTGAACCTGCTCAGGGAGTAAGAGTCAATAAATTTGTACAATTATCAGATGATATTGCTCGAGTAATGGAAGCTAAGAGCGTAAGAATTATAGCGCCTATTCCTGGAACTAATCTTGTTGGAGTTGAAATTCCAAATAAAAATCCTCAAACAATTTTTTTAAAATCAGTTATAAATTCTGAAAAGTATCTTAATTCTAAAGCTAAATTGAAGCTCGCTATAGGAAAAGGTACTTTAGGAGAAATATCTATTCTTGATCTAACAGAAATGCCGCATTTATTAATTGCAGGAACAACTGGTTCTGGAAAATCTGTATCATTAAATACAATTATTGTTAGTTTACTTTATCAGCTTAAGCCAGATGAAGTCAAATTTGTAATTATTGATCCCAAAAAAGTCGAAATGTCATTATACAAAGGGCTCGAAAAGCATTATTTGCTAAAATTTGATGGAATTGACGAGTCAATCATTACTAAAAAAGATAATGCTATTTTAGCTTTAAGGTCCTTAGAAAAGCAAATGGATACCCGTTATGATATCCTTGCTGAGGCAGGTAAAAGAAATATTGATGAATATAATCAGGAAATGAAAAAGGCTAAGAAAGAAATCATGCCTTACATTATCCTAATGATAGATGAGCTTGCAGACTTAATGATGTATAGTCCAAGAGATGTTGAGACTCCAATCGCTCGTTTAGCGCAACTTGCGAGAGCAGTAGGAATTCATTTAATCGTTGCTACCCAGAGACCTTCAGTCGATGTTATAACTGGTGTTATTAAAGCAAATTTTCCAGCAAGAATTGCATTTCAGGTTGCAACAAGAATTGACTCAAGAACAATTTTAGATGAAATCGGTGCGGATAAGTTGATTGGTAAAGGCGATATGTTATATCAAAAACCTGGGTCTTCATCACCTATAAGAATGCATGGTGCTTTTGTTACACTTAAAGAAATTGAAGATTTGGTAGATCACATATCTAATCAACCTCAACCAAACGAACTAATAATTGAAACGGTAAAATCAGATACCAATTCTTCTTCAAATTTGGGAGACGGAATTGAGGATGAGTTATTGTCTCAAGCAATTGAATTAGTTGTTACAAACAATCAAGGTTCGATTTCCTTACTACAAAGAAGACTATCTATTGGATATTCTAGAGCTGCTAGACTAATCGATGAAATGGAAAGACTCAAAATAGTCGGTCCTTTTACTGGAAGCAAAGCTAGAGAGGTTTTAGTGGATGAATCTTATCTTGAGATGATTGATGAATAATTACTTTTTCAGCTTTATAATTTTTTTATCCCTTCTTAATGCTCAAACTGCTGAAAAAAATATTGAAAATTTTATCATAAGTTTGAACAATCATCAGCTAGAAATTGAAGTTATTAATGAGGATTCGAAAAACTATATCGCTATTTTATCTGTTTATAATGATGATTTATATTTTGATACAACAAGTTTTGATTCTTTAATAACAGTCATTCAGGGTAATGTAATTTCTACTTTTGATTTTTCTAAAAATAAAGTAATTAAAGAAAATTTTGAAATTTCTCTTCTTGATTTTTTTCAAATAAAAAATTTATCCAAACTTCAGTTGATTTCTAGTATTACCAATGGCAATCAAGTGAACTACAAGTTTATATATCTAGATCAAAATATTAATCTAGTTTTTGATAAAGAATTAGAATTGATCTCGTATATAGAAGTTTTTCAAGATGGAATAAATATTTTTAAATCAAATATTTTAAGAAAAGCAGGCTTTGATTTAGATAGTCTTAATTGGATTCAAGATTCAAAATGGGAATTAATAGATTGGACAGAATAACCAAATTTGATGCTATTTTTTTTGATCGAGATGGTACAATCAATGAAGATCTTTTCGGCTATATTAATTCCTTAAAAGAATTTAGATATTTTTCATTTAGTCTAGAGGCATTAATAAATTTTTCATCTCTAACGGAGAATTTCTTTATTGTTACCAATCAATCTGGGTTAGAAACAGGCGTAATTCAACTTGAAAATTTAGAATTAATTAATCAAAAGATATTTTCTGATTTTCAAAAACTAAATCTTCCTTTAAAAAAAATTTATTATGCCGATAGCTATAAAGAAGGATTTGACGAGATGAGAAAACCCGGCATAGGAATGTTTAATATTGCAAAAAATGAATTTGGCATCAATCTTAAAAATTCTCTGATGATTGGAGATACTTTTTCTGATATGCTTGCTGGAAAAAGAGTAGGAATGAAAACAATTTTTTTAAGAACTGGTTTTGGAGAAAGATATTTAACTCAAGTGAAAGATGAAAATGTTGCTGATTTGATTTGCGATAATTTGCTAACTGCATCTTTGGAGGTCTTATCAATATAGCTATTATATCTGGAGGAAATTCCGCTGAAAAAGATGTGTCATTAAAATCTGGAGAAGCGGTGGCTAAAGCTTGTATTGAGCTATCATTAGATTTCGAACACTTGATCTTAAAAGATGAAGAATTTGGTACAACACTTGATTCTCTTAAAAAGTTTGATTTTGTTTTCATTGCCTTGCATGGAACATTTGGAGAAGATGGAACTATTCAGAGAATACTTGAAGAGAATAACATTCCCTTTAATGGTTCTAATTCCAAAGCTTCAAAATTATGTTTTGATAAGGCAGCAGTAAAGATTTTAGCTAAAGAAAATGACATTTTGACCCCAGATTTTTTTCAGATTAAAGAAATAGATAATATTATAGAAAACTCAAATTTTTCTATTTTTCAAGATTATGTTGTCAAACCTAATCAACAGGGTAGTTCTTTAGGAATATTCAGAAAAAAAGATTTAATTAACGATTTTGAGAAAAAATTAAAGTCTATTTTTGAACTAGATACTCAGATTTTAATTGAAGAATTCATCGATGGAAGGGAGGTTACTGTTGGTATCTTGAACGGCAAGACCTTACCAATAATCGAAATAAAACCAAAAAGGGAATTTTACGATTTTCGTTCAAAATATTCTAAAGGTTCTTCTGAATATTTTTGTCCTGCTGAAATAGAATCTAATATTGAAGATAAATTAATTAAAAATAGCTTAAAGATTCATCAATTGACTGGATGTGATGTTTACTCAAGAGTAGATTTTAGAATCGACAGAAATGGTAATCCTTGGTTTTTAGAAATAAATACTCTCCCAGGTTTAACAGAAACCAGCCTTTTCCCATTAGCCAGTAAAAAAGCAGGAATAAATTTTGAAAAAATGATATTAAATCTGATTAATTTGTCAAATGAAAAATAATATAGAATTTTATAATTCAATTTCTGGTAGGAAAGAAACTTTTAAACCAATTAATAGTTCTCAAGTTTTGCTTTATGGTTGTGGGCCTACTGTTTATGACGCTCCTCATTTAGGAAATTTTAGAACTTTTATTTTTTATGACCTTACAATCAGAGTATTAGAATTAAATGATTTTTCAGTTAAGTCAGTAATTAATATAACAGATATTGATGACAAGATTATTGGTAGGGCTAATAGTGAGAAAGTTGCTTATGATAAAATTACCAGTAAATATGAATCTATTTTTATTGATCAATGGAAAAGATTAAATAACCAACTCCCAACTCATTTTATTAGAGCAACTGAAAATATCAGTGAAATGATTTCTTTTATTGAGGACCTATTATCAAATAATTTTGCTTATGTTGTTAATGGAAGCGTCTATTTTGATTCAAAAAATTCTAAAATCGATTATGATAAATTTGTAAGCAATGAAGAGATTCATAAAGATCAAAATTCTGAAAAAAAATTTCAAAGTGATTTTGCACTGTGGAAAGCTTGGAAAAAGGAAGATGAAGAAATTTTTTGGGATTCTCCTTGGGGTAAAGGTAGACCTGCTTGGCACACTGAATGTTCAGTGATAGCTTCAAATTTTCTTGGAAATTCAATTGATATTCATTGTGGAGGAATTGATTTAAAGTTTCCTCATCATCAAAATGAATCTGTTCAGGTTGAAGCTTTATCTAAAAAAATATTTACGAGATATTGGCTACATTCAGAACACCTTCTTCTCGAGGAAGATAAAATGAGTAAATCGTTAGGAAATATACTTAGTGTTCAGTCGCTTGAGGAAGAATTTTCTCTAGAATCGATAAGGCTTTTTTTGATGACTGCTCATTATCGATCTAAAATAACTTTTAATAAAAACTTGTTAATTGAATCTGAGAAGATGATTTCAAAAATTGAAAGATTTATAGATAACTTTAATCTTAGACTAGACTCAAAAAAATTTAAAAATTACGATTTTGTAAACGAAGAAATTGATTTTATAAATGCTTTGAATGATGATTTGAATACACCTAAAGCTCTTGGAGTTTTTTTTAATTTTATTAACGACTTCAATAAAAAAAACAACTCAAGTGCTGGTAATCTCAAAAATGCTGAAAGAGAGAAAGCTGAATCTTTCATAAATTTATTTAATTCAGTATTTCAATGTTTATCTGTTGGTAAATCTAATCCTCTATCAGATAATATAAAAGATTTACTGCAAACCAGAGAGAAAGCTAGAGCTGAAAAGAATTGGGAATTAGCTGATCAAGTAAGAGATAGCTTGTCAAACCTAGGATGGATTGTTGAAGATACACCCAAAGGGCAGAAAGTTGTCAGAAAGAAATAATTTGTTTTCCTGATAATATTTATTATATTTCACCGCTTTTGTCTACGCGTGCGTGGGGATGATGATATATGAATTGCCGGTGTAGCTCAGTTGGTAGAGCAGCTGATTTGTAA
>Ga0255772_10000133_pt1 | contig 67401 bp, 65 predicted proteins | sample 071ome_34_FD_179970 | JGI IMG/M metagenome (GOLD analysis project Ga0255772, IMG submission 179970) | Coastal salt marsh microbial communities from the Groves Creek Marsh, Skidaway Island, Georgia - 071411BT metaG (version 2) | ecosystem: Environmental > Aquatic > Marine > Intertidal zone >...
TTATCATCCCGAACGTAAGCCGAGGGGTCACGTTTTTGGTGATCATCGAGGTCCTGAATCCATTCGACAAGTTCAGGATTGCAAACCCACGCGCCCCGACCGAAGTGGAGAGATCTCAAGGTGCAACAGGCTCATCATGCGTCGATAACAAAAAGTGGTGCTGGCACTCATTTACTGATCTGCCGAACGAATTGGGAAAGCCCAAGACTCGAATACATGGGCAGATTCATCGCCATCCCCTCGGCCGCAACCACAATGTTGATCATCCTTGCTTTGATGATCGAACTAGCGCGCCAGTTAATCGGATCGGTTAAGCCAGGGCAGGTTCCGGACGGTCAGCGCGCCGGGGATCGATGGTCTCCCAATAGCGGTCGAACACATCTCTAGCTTCTTCGTACGTGTTGGTTCCGAACAGTTCGACGCGGAACGACCGGGCTCGTTCTCTTCCGCCTGAGTACCATGACAGGTGTCGTTGCATTTGGATTAGTCCCAAACCGTTCGGAAAATGTTCCTGAATCAGACTCATGTGTCGGTTGATCACTCGCGTCTGGTAATCGAATTGATCTTCCGGTGAAAGGTCTTCAAACGTCTCGTCGAAGATCCATGGATTACCCATCGCTCCTCGACCTATCATCACCGACTCACATCCGGTATCTTCCTTCATCCGTCGAGCGTCTGCCATCGACTTCACGTCGCCGTTGCCGGTAACCGGAATGTTCACGGCATCTACAACCTGGGCGATCATGTCCCACGTTGAAAGTCCTGTGAACCGCTGAGCTCTGGTTCGTGGATGAACAGTAATTGCGTCAACCCCGACATCCTGGGCCATCTTGGCGACCTCGACAGCGTTAAGGTGCTGCTCATCCCATCCGCTCCTGATCTTTACCGTGAACGGAACTTCGAGAGCTTTCCGCATTGCACTCAAGATTTTCGCGGTCGCAGAAACATCTTTCATTAGAGCGGCACCGCGACCAGTCTTTGTGATCTTCGGAACCGGGCATCCCATGTTGAGATCGATGATGTCGGCACCGGTGTCCTGCAGCATCTGGGCTCCAGGAACAAGACTCTCGGCGTTCGCTCCAAGAATTTGAAGGGCGATCGGCTTTTCTTCGGGCAGGTATTTGGCAATGTCGTAGCGGGTCTTGGTGTTTTTCCGCGTTAGTCCTACCGCATCGATCTCTTCGCTGGTTGTCAGATCGCTGCCACACTCCTTCGCCACCAACCTGTATGGTGCGTTGGAAATTCCAGCCATTGGCGCAAGGCGAGCCAGTCCTTTTACTTCTACGTTGCCAATCCACATACGACGAGTATACGAGTCAGAAGCGTCTTGACTAACAAAAACGAAACTACGGAATACGATCAATCGTCTGACGAATCAGGTCGACTCGTAGCCTATGGAACGATCCCCGGTGTAATAGCGAGCGTCCTGTTCACCGCACTTCATCAAATTGTGATCAGCAACATCTGGTTTTCGCTGATCATAATGGTCGTGTCTGGAGGTCTGGCTGGAGCCGCAATTGCCTGGGCATACTCATCAACGAACGAAAACTTTAGTGGCAAAAGCTGGGTCGGCTTTCTGGGTCGGCTTTAACGCTTCGCTAATGTTGCTCTACGTTGTCCTCACGGTCGTGTCCATAGCGGTATTTGATCCCGTTACGACAGTAGGTGCGCTGATAGAGGCTAATGAACCAGCGAATTAATTGATCGGCAAGGCAATGCCGATGACCATAGTGTTCACCATCGGCTCAGCAACTATTTACGATCTTGGCGACGGATCCAATCTTTTAAGACTGGAAGACTTGAACGTCACCAACGGACCTGGTTTGCACGTGCTGTTGATGGTTGATCTTGAAGGACGCGACAAATCTCAGGGTTACGTTGATCTCGGAAAACTGAAGGGTAACGTTGGAAATCAGAATTACCCGATTCCCGATGAAATCAATCTCGCTGATTACGGTGCTGTGATGATCTACTGCGAACCGTTCCACGTGATTTTCACGACCGCGCCGCTGAACTAGATTCCTCTAGAATGCCCCGGATTTCAGATGTTCACTGATCTTGGGGGTTCACATGTCCAAATACCGAAAGATATTGGTTGGCTCACTTGTAACTGGTCTTTTCGCGATATTTGCCGGATGCGGTGATTCTGACGCCCCTGATAACGGTGAACCCGCAGTCTCGATCCCCGAAGGTCCAGTACAGGTTGTCCAAACTTTTGAGGCAACATCCAAAGACGGAATCCTCTATGACATCAAGCTGAGTTTGCCGGTTTACGACAACAACGACTCAGGTGGGCGCCGAGATGATATCGAGGTAATCACACCCGACAAAACTGAATACCAGGGCATATTTTCAGATGGACCAGGTACGTTGCTGATCGTCTCGTGTTTCGCCGACGCATGCCAGGATGGCTCAAACACAGCAACATTTGAGGTTCACTACTGGGTCGAATCGCTTCCGGACCCGATCCCAGAAGGTATCGACTTCATCGGAGGTTAATCTTTTATCCAGCGGTACGTGCGATGCTGTTTCTTGCCCGCTGAAGCGCTGCCTCTTCACGCTCAGACATCAAGTGCGCACCGATTGCCTGCATCGACTCGATGTGAACGTGTGCGTTCGCCCCTAGCACAACCGAGAGTCGTGACATTGTTTGTGGGCTGTCCACTTCCACTAAGACCATAAAGTCATATTGTCCAAGGGTTGCGTATCGGGATAACAACCTCGCGCCCGGTACTTTTACCGAGTCGCACGCCTCTAGGAAAAAGTCCGGATTCTCAACACACGCTTCGATGCCCTCGTCAGTGAGTTTGGCAAGCATGATGAAAAGCATTTAATTCTCCGGTTTCCACTGCGACCCAGGTTGGCATCAAGTAACTCTTGTACCAGATATTACGATGTTGAACTGTCTGCCCAGAATTGCCCAGCAATTTGAGCCGATCCCTGCGCGTTCGGTATTTATTACTCCGATGAACACGTTCAAACTTACGTCCCAATTCGAAATGATAATTTCCGGGGGCGAACCGTGACCAAACCAAACATTCTGCTGATCAACTGTGACGATCTTGGGTACGGCGATCTAGGGTGTTACGGATCGACCGTTAATAAAACTCCCACAATAGACAAAATGGCATCCGAGGGAGTTAGGTTCACCGATTTCTACATGGCTTCGCCCGTCTGTTCACCTTCACGTGGTGCCATGATGACTGGTTGCTACCCACCTCGGATCGACTTTGGTACGTTTGATGGATTACGTGTTCTGTTCCCCGGTCAAGGAATCGGATTAAGCACCGATGAGACAACGATCGCGGGTGCGCTAAAGGATGTCGGTTACGCGACAAAGATTGTTGGTAAGTGGCATTGCGGCGACCAGCCTGAATTCCTTCCAACTCGCCACGGTTTCGACAGCTACTACGGATTGCCCTACAGCAACGACATGGGTCGACAGGTTCCAGACCTGACGCTGGACGATCACTCGTTGCTGGAAACGCGACAGAGTCGACCGCCGCTCCCCCTCCTTCGAGACGAAGAAGTAATCCAAGAACAGCCTGATCAACGCGGTCTGACTGAACGCTACGTCGAAGAATCGGTCCGATTCCTTCGTGAAAACTCAGAAAACCCGTTCTTCCTGTACCTCGCTCATATGCACGTCCACCTTCCGTTGTACGCGGCCGAACGTTTCGTTAACGAGTCGGAAAACGGAGACTACGGCGCTTGCGTAGCAGGAATCGACTGGGCGACGGAAGTTTTACTCGCCGAGCTGAATCGACTTGGAATTGACGAGAACACGTTGATTATTTTTACGAGCGACAACGGTTCTCGAATGCAGGATCAAGGCGGGTCGAACGGTGCCCTACGCGGGAAAAAAGGCGAAACTTGGGAAGGCGGGCAAAGAGTTGCCTGCATCATGCGATGGCCTGGAAAAATCCCAGCAGGAACCGTCACCAACGACATTGCTTCCGCAATCGATTTCTTCCCGACCGTCGCTCAACTGACTGGTGCAGAGGTTCCTTCTGATCGACCAATCGACGGTGTAGATATTTCGTCAACCATGTTCGGTGAGTCTGAAAGTGGCGCACGTGACACTTTCGTTTACTACCGAGGTGACGATCTTGAAGCTGTCCGAAAAGGTAAGTGGAAGCTTCACTTCCGTAAGGACGAGGGTGAAATCAACGAGCTCTACGATCTCACCGACGACATCGGTGAAACCACGAACCAGTTCGATTCAAATCCTGATGTCGTAGCTGATCTGAACGCATTCGCTGATGAAGTTCGACGGCAAATGGGCGACGATGCGACCGGTGTCCAGGGACAAGAGATCAGGCCAGCCGGGCGGGTCGATAATCCAGTGACCCTAACAATGCTAGACGAAGATCACCCCTACATGCACCTCGAGTACGACAAGGCTGAGCGAGGCTAACGGGTTAGGAGAAGTTTTCCTGTTCTCCCTGCTGCTTGAGTTGCCCACCGTTGAACGAATTCTGGCGCCACATTTCGTACACGACCAGTGCGGCGGCATTCGAAACGTTTAGGCTACGATTGCCTGGAACCATCGGAATTCCGAGGTGACGGGCAGCGTCGATTTGATCCAGGATTCTTGGGGAAAGACCTGTGCGTTCGGGTCCGAACAGGATGGCATCGCCATCCTTGTACGCGACCTGATCGTAGCGAGTATTTCCTGACGCCGTAGTCGCAAAAATGCGACTCGATTTCAGTTCGGAAGCTACATCCGTGAACGAATCGTGGATTCGCACGTCGGCGATATCACGGTAGTCGAGTGAAGCCCGTTGCAAGTGCTTGTCGTCAAGCTCAAAGCTGAATGGCTTCACCAGATGCAGAGTCGATCCTGTGTTAGCGCATAGACGAATGATGTTGCCGGCGTTTTGCGGCATTTCCGGGGCGACGAGGACTACGTGGAAGGGCATTTATCGGTCAAAATTGCCGGATTTTTCGATTTCGGTTCCGATCTACTCACCTATTCCGAAACTACCATCGATTCGGTCATTCGCTCAATCGCTTTCCAGTCGTAATCGACTCCGAAACCGGGACCGTCAGGAATACTAACGTTACCGTCTGAGTCAATTGCGTTGAGGCCATCTTCATAGTTGGCATAAATATCGTTAGTCATTTGCAAACACTCGACATCTGGATGCACCCAGACCATCTCGTAGTAGTTACTGTTTCCAATAGCCGACATCACGTGTCGTTGAGCTGGTCCTATGGCGTGGATTTCGACATCGACACCAAGTGCTTCAGCGGCTGACGCCAGTTTCATCGTCCCGGTAACTCCGTTTCCAGGAATTGATCCCCGGATGTAGTCGGTTGCGTCTGCTGGTAATAGATTCACTTTCTGCTGGATGGTTACGACCTTCTCACCTTGTAGGAGCGGGGTTGAGATCATTTCTCGAAGTTTTCGGGGCCCATACTCTGCAGCTCCGCCTTCGAAGTACGGATCTTCATACCAGAAATAGTTCGCTTCATCGCAGGCTCTACCGACTTTGAGTGCATCACCGAATGGGCGATAAAAACAGAATGAATCGAGCATCAGGTCCATGTCGGGTCCGACGGCATCTAGGATCGCAAGAATCGCATCAACGTGATCCTTGAGCTCGGTTCGCGGATATGGGTGGATCTTGAACGCTTTGCACCCAATTTTATTGCACTGTAATGCGAATTCACCAAATGATTCAGGCGTCAACAGTCCACCCGAAACTCCACCATTCATCGAACTTGCGTAAGCAGGAAGCTTCTTTCGATAACCACCGAGGAGTTCAGATACGGAAGCATCGTGAAATTTTTCCAGCGATGTCCCAGAGAACCAGATCAACAGCACCCGCAACGTTGTTTGGATAGCGCGATTGCTCCGAAAAATAGTGTCCACGCTCAAGCGCGTTCTGACCGAGCAGCAATTCCGCTGCACTCGAAATATCAGAACCCAGCGCGTACTCTCCAACGATTCCCTGATCGGTAAAAACTCGGGTCATGAACGTTGACCAGGTCATCTCCGCACCAGGAATGTACGTGACCGAACTTTGTTTAGGAGCTTTACCAATATCCTTGAAAGTGAATGGGACTTTGCGGACTTCGATCTTGGTAATTACAGGTGCTTTCGCCACAAACGGACTCCTTCGGTTGCTAGGGGCGTGATTCTAGCTCGCAGGTCGCGGAGCAACACCGCTACATATCCACGTTTACACGAACGATTAGTCGAGGTGGGCCTTCAAGCCGTGGATTGAGATAAGTCTTCATCTCATTTGAAGTGGTCTGCACCTTGCCGCGGAATATCTACGACCTCATCGAAAACAACCACGTCAACTGGATAAGGGTTACTGCGGGTGGTCAACTGAAGCTTCGTCCAACTATGGAGCGAAAAACAGAAAATAAATTACCCAAGCCGTCCAGATAGCTGCCAGTACAGCTGCTGAAATCATGACGAATAGGATGATGTTTCTCACGTTGGAATTACCGATTTATTCGGTGCTATTGCAACAGTATTGCATCAAATAAAAGCCCCCTCCCCCAACGTTGCCGCTAGGGCGTCTCTAGTTCGATTTTAGTTTGGTGGAGCCTGCGGAACTCGAACCCGCGAAATCCTGCTTGCAAAGATCACCGCTGCCCAACGCTGTGCTCTGGGAACGAAATTAACAACGCCATACGAATAATTATGGTGTGATGAATTTCCGCGTTTCACGTGGGTATGGCGCATCAATTCTTGCGGGGCGATTGGGCAGAACGAGAGAGAAAAGCAAAATGTCGCCGATACCTGGCAAACAAGCGGTAAAACGGTTCAGCAAAAAAACTAGGAAGCCAGAATGACATTACCTTCGCTATGAGTCTGGTCTGGCTTTTTGTGAGCGATATTGTGTAAAAAACAGCTTGAGCTCCCGTGAGAATTCGCCCGTCAGGTTCCATGACAACGAGAGTCTTAACTGCTTGGCGATACGGGACCGGGTATCGGTGAGACTTCAGATTCGCTCGGGTGTTTGGCACGAGATCGACGTTGGCATCCAAGCGGTTTCGCTGAAGCCAGCGAATAAAACTGTTTCAGATGGCGCATGTCGCGTCGTAGAAAACTACCGTGGGGTTTGTGTCTAGGTCTTTTCGGCGCCGCATCTAATTACAAAGAATCTCCTCACACGACTCTCCGACTAAATTCTGTTTCCGAATCTAGTTATGCCGAAGTCGTAGGAACCTCATACGGCCAGCGTGCCCCCGAATACCTGCCAAGCTAACAAAGTCTTCGCGGTTAGGCTAAGGACAATGTACACGCGCTCGCCGAACAGGTATTCCCGCCAGTAAGACACTTGCTTGTATTGGAGAACCATATTGACCGCGAATATGTTGAAGAAAACGAACAGGGAAACAAAAATCCCGTATACGAACGCCGGTGGCTCTGCACTACTTCCGGGCGTCCAAAGATAAATTGCGATAATCAGCCAGGGTACAGCACCGGTTATGACCCCAAACCAGTACGAAGCCCATGACGGAGACCCTGGTTCCTCGTATTTCTCCATCAACAATCCGAAAAAGATCATCGAAGCATTGACGCCAAAAATCGCGACGAGTGCGGAGATATCAGTAATACCCGGCAGCATCGCAATAAGCACGACCATCAGCGATGAACTAAGTGAATATTCAACCCAGCGAGCGTAGTTCCGATTCCGTGCTAATTGACCTCGATACCATTCAAAAGCGCCTGGCATTGTTAGCGCTAAGTGAGCGACAGCTGACATTAACAAGAACAGCGCCACTCCGTAACCGATCCCGAAATTGAACAAAGTGACTGTAGTACCTAATTCACTCCCAGGTGGTCCTTCCATGAACCTGGCCGTGACTGGTATCGAAAAGTCGTTACTCAGAAGCAGTACGAAGACAGCCTGCGCTAAATGGGCGACTCCGGCTATCAGGTTGAATTTCCTCAGTGATATACCCACGAACTAATTCCTTTCAGAATGCGTGGCGCATGAAGATCGCATTCCAAGATGACAAACACTGATCTTGGAAGGTTCGGAAAGAGAATCTGTCTGAACGAAAAAGTAGCAGAACGAACGAGTTGATTATCTCGCAAAATATTGAGGTGAGCTAACGTCTACCCTGCTGAGCAGTGTACTGATCTACGAGCGGCGACGGTTTGCGGAGTGATTGAGCTGATCTCGTAACTGCTTCGCGTCCTCTACGAACTGCCGTTTCGAGTACGTCTCTGCATTCTCTAAGTGGAAGATCAAGTCTTCTAACGCTCGCCTTGTGATGACTATCTTTTCGCCTGGTCGCTTAGCCCATGAAATCATTGTGTGAGTGTAAGTTGCGCGGAAAGAAAACCCTGTGCCCTCGTCAACGTACAAGTCAAGTTTCAAGAGGGTTGCGACATCTCTGAAAGCTGCTAGATTACCGTCGACACGTGAACTCGTCTCGAATTCAGGGGCTGGCCGGGTTCACGTTTGCTGAATCGTGCTGCCCCCATTCGATTGTTAACTAGACCGAAAACGAGGTGGCAAATATGTCTGATCCCGGCAATGTCGCGTGGATGCTCGTGGCATCTGCACTGGTTCTGCTCATGACCCCTGGACTCGCTTTCTTTTACGGCGGACTGGTTCGCGGGAAGAACGTAGTTTCAACAATGATGTACAGCTACGTAGCGATGGGTGTAGTGAGCATTCTTTGGGTGCTTTGGGGTTACAGCCTGGCGTTTGGTGCGGGTGGAGACTTCATCGGTAACTTCGATTTCGTCGGGTTCAAGGATGTTTCGGCTGAAGGCGAAGACGGAAATATCTCGCCAATGCTGTTCGCTATTTTCCAGATGATGTTTGCCATCATCACACCAGCACTCATTACCGGCGCGTTCGTTGAGCGATTCAAGTTCACGACTTACATCGTGTTCCTTTTTGTATGGGTCACCCTGGTATACGTTCCTGTCACCCACTGGGTGTGGGCAAGCGACGGGTGGATCGCAGGTATTGGTGCCCTCGACTTCGCCGGCGGAATTGTTGTTCATGCATCCGCAGGTATTGCAGCGATAGTTGTAGCGAAAATGGTCGGATCCCGACGACAGGTTGAACGAGGTGTTGAACCCCACAATGTGCCGTATGTACTTCTAGGCACGGGTTTGCTTTGGTTCGGTTGGTTCGGTTTCAACGCTGGATCGGGACTGCTCGCGGATAGCACGGCAACGATGGCGTTCTTAGTTACGAACACGTCAGCTGCTGCTGCCGGTCTGATTTGGATGGTTCTTGAATACCAGTCGACAGGCAAGACAAGCGGTGTTGGTTTTGCCACTGGAGCCATCGGAGGCCTCGCCTCTATCACGCCTGCAGCAGGATTCGTCGGACCAATGGGAGCTCTGGCAATTGGACTCGTCGGCGGGTTCGCCGCCTACATGGCAGTCAAAATGATGGCAAAGACTGGCATTGATGACGCCCTGGAAGTTTTCGCTGTTCACGGAGTTGGCGGAATTTGGGGAACCCTGGCGACTGGCATCTTCGCAATTCAACAAATGGACGACAGTGGCACGCTTCAGAATGTTGGTTTGATCAACGGTGAGGTCGATCTTCTCTGGGCAAACGTCCGAGCAGTTGTGGCCGTCGCCGTGTATTCAGGAGTTGCCACTCTCGTAATCCTGAAGATTCTCGATGTAATACCGGGTCTCGGTCTCCGAGTCGAAAACTCTGCGGAGGACATTGGACTCGACCTTTCACTCCACGGAGAGCGTGGTTACGTCTCCGACGGAGCTGACTAAATTCACGGAACAGTTCCGGGTGGGGATTGCAAATTCGCGGTTCCCACTCGGACAGTCGAGTTTTCGTTTTCACTAAAACCTAGTGAGGTAATCAGAGATGATCAAGATCGAAGCAATTGTTCGGCCAGACCGGGTCAACATAGTCATCGATGCCCTGGATGCGGTCGGGTGTCGAGGATTTAACGTCCAGAACGTGAACGGTCGGGGTCAGCAGCAAGGGATAGAGGTTTTCACGGGACGTGGAGCAACAACTGCCACACGAACCTCTTTACCAAAGGCCATGATTACGACGGTCGTTCAGGAAGCCGACAAGGAAAAGATTGTCGATGCGATCATTGGCGCTGCGAAGAGCTCAGAAGATGGTGCGATAGGTGATGGAAAAATATTCATCTCACCCGTCAGCGAGGTAATTCGAGTACGAACCGGCGAACGGAACGATGCAGCGCTCTAGGGTCAGGTAACAAGGTCAGGTTAGGCTCTCGTCAAAAGATCATTGCGGGGCGGGAATTCCTAGACCGTAGACCGCTCGTTGTGACCGATTGGAGCGGGAGACGGGGATCGAACCCGCGACCCTCTGCTTGGGAAGCAGATGCTCTACCACTGAGCTACTCCCGCTCTATGTAGTTGAAGCACAGGTTATTCCGCGGTCACATGCGGGTCAAATATTCTTCTTCTTATGATCTGTTAGACCGCGTTAGAACCATGGCTGGGTCCTTGCTGGAAAATTTATGTACCTGGCTTTTGCACCAGACAAAACTTATTTAGCGTGCTAATCATCAAGCGCGACCCTGCTTATTCCTCGTCTTCCAAAAGGTTTCCTGTGGCTCGGTCGAGCAGACGGTTGAAGAGGTCCTTTTCAATCGATGTGAAATCTTCCATCGTGACCCGTTCGAGTTCGGTCCAGGCGTTCAGGACCTGTTTCTGAATGTCCCTTACCTGGCGGGTAAGAAACACATTCATGACGCGTCGATCGTTCTCGTTCGGCACCCGTCTAATCAACTCTGATTTTTCGAGTCCCTTGAGCGAAACCGTAAGTGTGGGGGCAGCGACTCCGTGTCGGCCCGCAAGATCACCCTGACTTAGTCCGTCCTCAACCCATAGTTCATTCAGGAGCATCTCCTGCCCTACGTACAGTCCGATCTCACGCATGAGCTGGTCGGCAACACGTCGATGGAGTCGCGCCAGTAACGCGATGCGAAAGCTGGTGGTGGTGTCTAGAGATTGTGCTGGAAATACCATGATTCGATTAGCATGCTAAATTACGGATTGGGAGTGCGAGCAAGACGTCGCGAAATCTATGTTCAACTGCCGTATTAGCTGCCTATAACCGCGACGGCTTCGACCTCGAGCAGCATCCCTGATTCTGCAAGAGCTGTGACGGTCATCCCGGTTGCGGAGAAGGTAATTTCAGGAAAGAACTCACGGCGGACTTTTGCGTATTCAGGGAAGTTGGCACCGCCGGTGAAATAGGCTGTGAGCTTCACGATTTCCGACATTTTCGATCCCGCCAATTCGAGAACATATTCGATATTCTCAAACACTTTTCGAGCCTGGAGTTCAGTGCTGCCACCGCCAATAAGATTGCCCTCGGGTTCGCGCGCTGTTTGTCCAGAAACGTGAACTGCGTCGCCAACTCGAACCGCCTGAGCGATGCCCACTGAATCATTCCAGGGCCAGTCAGAGATGATCACCTGTCGTTCCACTCGGATACTCCAATCATCTCGCCGTGTTCCCTTATCTGGTCTGCATTAGACACCAAACATCTGCCGAAATCACGAACAGACCTTTACTGAGTTCCATAGAATCGGCCGATGGACAAAAACCTAAACCTTTTCTGGGTAGATCTAGAAATGACCGGGCTCCGTGATGAGCAAGTAATTGTTGAAATTGCCTCTCTGGTCACCGATTCCGATCTCAACATACTTGCCGAAGGTCCCGAAATCGCCATTTCTCGGACAACTGAAGAAATGGAGCGAATGGAAGAGTGGCCCGCAAAGCAGCACAAGAAATCGGGCCTGCTTGATCGAATTGCGGCATCCGATATCGATGTTGCCGAAGCTGAACGACAAACTCTTGAATTCCTGAAGCAGTGGGCACCGGAAAAGACTGCGCCTCTATGCGGAAATTCGATCTGGGTAGATCGAAAATTCCTCCACAAGGAAATGCCAACGCTCGAGAACTATCTCCACTACCGAATGATCGATGTTTCTTCGATCAAAATACTTGTAGATCGCTGGTACCCGAAGTCAAAGAGAGCTCCGGACAAAAGTGGAGCGCACCTCGCTCTTGCTGACATCAAAGAGAGCGTGGAAGAACTGCGTTGGTACCGCGAGAACGTGTTCGTCGACAAAGTTGAGGGTTAGTTACGTCTTTACGGCGGTAACGTAATTCAACTCGCCGCCTCGAAACAATCTCCACGAAGTATCGGGGTGGAGCGGTGTGCTAAGCGCCCGGTGCTTGAGCCTCTCTTTCCGCAAAATGCGTCGCATTGCCGACTGTTGAATACGCAACGGGTAGTCGTCATCATCGGTGTATCGATGCCCGTTTAGCCATGTCATCGGATTCAGGACAAACGGCAGTCGTGTAATCCTGCCAAACCAGAGCATCGCAACACCACCGGGTTTTAGTACTCTCTCAATCTCACAGACCCGAGCATTAACCGAATCCATATCGCTCAGATGCGTAAGCCCGTTCAACGTGTAGACGAAATCGACAGAACCAGACTCAAGCGGGATTTTTCCACTGTGTAAGATCTTGAGTTCGATCTCGCTCGGAAACTCAATCTGATCCAAATATTGAATTGCTGATTCGCTGGTGACACCGATCACTCGCCCGAAAAGAGACGTGGCAGAAACGAGGCGATCACCGTCACCAATCCCGCCTAGCTCAACAGCTGTGGCGCTCTGGACATCTGGCAGCAGCAGCCTCACCGTAGGAGTCACAAAATTCAGCGTGAACTCCCACAGGTTGTTCTTATCGTGAGACGGCGATGACACGGTGGTTATTGAACGCTGTATCCACCATCGATCGGGATCGAAACACCGGTTACGAACTGTGAGGCGTCCGATGCGAGGAACACGGCGGTACCCGCCAGATCTACCGGTTGTCCCCAACGCCCTGCGGGAGTCCGTCCTTCGATAAGCGCGTATCGATCAGGGAAGAGGCGACCAAACTCATCGGTCATCTCGGTAACGATCCAGCCTGGAAGGATGGCGTTGACCTGGACGTTGTACTTCGCCCATGCAACGGCACAGCTCTTTGTGTACTGAACGACACCCCCCTTGCTTGCAGCGTAGGCAGGCGCATATGGAGAGCCAAATATCGACATCATCGATCCAATGTTGATGAACTTGCCACCACCGCGTTCTTTCATTAGTGGGAACGCCAGCGATGTAACGTTGTGCATGCTCGTGAGATTGGTGTCGATTACATCGCGCCAGGCTTCGTCCGACAGTAAGTGAGGTTCGTCAGCTCGACGGTTGGTTCCAGCGTTGTTCACAACAATGTCGACTCCGCCAAATTTTTCGACAGTCGCGTCAAGAGCCGCTTGGATGGAATCTCGATCAACCACGTCACATGCAACAGACATAACACGGTCTGCCACACCCATGTCCGCTATCTCATTTACAGCACTTGCCAGCTTCTCTTCGTTTCGAGCTGCGAGAGTTACTGAAGCTCCGTGTTCGATGAACCCTTTTGCCATTCCGAGTCCTATTCCACCGTTACCACCGGTGACGAAAGCGACTTTGCCTTCAAGATTGAACATTGATTACTCCGCTCGACTGCAATTTGTAGATTTGATTCAACTGGCGGGATTATCTCAGACATAAACCTCACAAGTTACGCACCCCACGCCCTCAATACGGGTCTAGAATTTCTCGGTCGAAAATTCATCCATCACGAATCATCTATTTAGTCCGTTTCCAATGCAAACTCTTCCAAATCCTGCCGGTATGCCCGAAGCCCTCAAGGGCGTCAAAGTCCTCGATTGCTCGCAAATTCTCGCTGGACCATTTTGTTCGATGCTCCTCGCAGACATGGGTGCGGACGTAATCAAGATCGAGAAACCGAACGGTGGCGACGACACTCGAAGAATGGGACCGCCATTCATCGACACGGAATCCGCAGCTTTCCTTGCAATGAACCGAAACAAGCGAAGCGTGGTTCTGAATTTCAAGGAGCAAGCCGGCGTCGAAGCCATGAAGAAGCTGGTCGCCGACGCCGATGTGGTTATCGAGAACTACCGAACGGGCACGATGGAGCGACTTGGACTTGGGTATGAAGAACTGAAGAAGATCAATCCGGGTCTCATCTACTGTTCGATTTCTGGCTTCGGTCGAACTGGTCCGTACGCCAAGCGTGGAGGATTCGATCTCGTCGCCCAGGGTATGAGTGGTCTGATGAGTTTCACTGGTGTTCCGGGATCACCACCGGTGAAAGTTGGTGTCCCAATTGCTGACATGAACGCCGGGATGTTTTCGACTTACGGAATTCTCACCGCATACATCAATAAACTGAAAACCGGTGAGGGTCAGTATCTCGAAGTGTCGTTGCTGGAAGCAGCAATTGCTTACACCGTGTGGGAATCAGCAGGCTATTTCGCTACCGGTGAAGTTGCAGGACCGCTGGGGTCATCTCACCGTAATTCTGCCCCTTACCAGGCGCTGAAGACGCAAAACGGACACATCAACGTCGGCGCCCCCAACCAATCAAACTGGGAACGATTCGCTAATGCTCTTGGTCGAGCTGACCTGATCGAGCGTGACGAGTTCAAGGACAACGCCGGTCGACTCGTTAATCGTGCAGATCTTGAAGTCGAACTCGAAAAAACTCTTGTAACCAAGGCATCCGCTGAGTGGTTGGAAGTCCTCGAAGAGGCAGGAGTGCCAGCAGGCCCAATTCTGAATATGTCAGAGGTCTGGTCAGACCCGCAGGTCTTAGACCGTGGAATGCAGGCTCCACTCGAGCACCCTACCGCTGGAACCGTGAAAAACATTGGCTTAGCTGCCAAGCTGTATGGGACACCGGGACGAATAACCCGTCACGCCCCTTTGCTAGGACAGCACACCGAAGAAGTTCTTGCTGAAGCAGGTATTAACGCTGCTGAAATTGCTGATCTGATCGAATCGGGTGCTGCTGCAAAGCACCAAGGTTAGCGTTCGAATTCCGCTCGCAGGTAGTTGACGAGATGCCACATCTCGTCATCGCTCAAGATGCCATCTTGGCCGGGCATTCCTGATTCGGCTATTCCGTCACGGATGAACTCAAAAAGAATCGTGTCACTGTGCAACGGCACGTGCACAAAAAGATCGGCAGGCGGTTTCGGTAGTCCTTGCCCTCCCGGTCCATCCCCAAGACCGCTCGTGCCGTGGCATACCGAGCAGTTTTCGGTGTAGACCGGCGAACCTGTAGCTACTGATTCCGACGTCGGCGGGAATGGATTTCGCAGGTTTTCTTCAAGACCCAGTCTGAAAAACTGAACATTGGCAACCAACAGTATGCCGATTACACCAACAACGACCCCGGGCACGATCATCACCGGTTGCCGATTCACGCGACCAAACAGGCAAGGTAGTAATCCTCGGAGGCCCACCAGTACAACAAAGCCTCCGATCAGTAGTAGCTGAACACCAAATATAGTGTTCGCTGTGTCAGTGTCGGGTTCGATAGTGCTCGTAGCAGTAGCAGATGACTGGGCGTCGAACCTGAAGGCGGCGCGAGCGTCAAAAGCATCAGGTCGTTGGACTACGATTTCTGCCTGGTAACCACCAGCAATGTTCAGTGTGGCATCGTTGAGAATCCACACTCCCGCGCCTTGATCGTCCAGTGAAACCAGCGGTTCACCTAGATCATCATCTAGAAATTTGAGACGAACCCGTACATCCACTGCGTTGTCTATCTCACGCCCGGCAACGTCGCTCAATTCGACCCGAACATCGTTCTGTCCGACATGGCCTGGCGTGATGGTGACATCAAATACGGTGCCATCAGCAGCATCGGCGAAAGTCACCTCGTCTTCGACACCAAGCCCGGTTCTTCCGGCGTATTGCCGCGCCGGCTCAAGGCTCGCAAGCCACGCCACCGTGAGAAGAATGATGATTCCGACACCCGCTTCCAGGAGTACCGAACGACCGAACATGGATTCGCCACCCACTCCGAGCTTCTTCGCAAGTCGGAAGCCGTTGATACCCGCCAGGACTATCAACGGAACAATAAACACAAGCTTCAGTGCTAACACCCAGCCGTAAGGTGTTCTCATGGCGACAGGTTCGGTTACCTGCATGTATGTGGCGAACGTACCTGTGGCGACCAATACAAAGCCACTTACGAGCGCTATGGGTGTGAACCTAGAGATCGTTTGTCTTAGAACTTGAACAAAATCGTCATGAACAAGCTTTGATTTCAACTCGGGAATAGCAATCACCAGATATGCAATGCCACCCAACCAAACTGTTGCTGATGCGAGGTGAATGAAATCAGTTGTCGTTGCAAAGGTTTTGATCTCAAGCGGTGCAGCGGCGTTGTGGCTGCTAACGGAAATCAACGCCAGGAACGCAAGCCCGACCACAGCAGAAAGCTGTGCAATCACTGAATCCCCGGTGATTTCGTTCCCATCCCCAGCGAACAGTCTTTGCCGGACGAAGAGGAATCCACCAATTACCAAAACCGCCACAAGTCGATACAACCAGAACACGCCCCAGCTACTGTCCGAAATGACTCCGTTGATCATTTCGGTGTCGACCTGGAAGGCAGATACCTCATTCAGAACCGAGGCTTGCTGGATTAACTGACTGAGTAGGGCAAGCAACAAGATGACGAAAGCTATCCAAGAAAACATTCTCCACTTACTCGAAATAGCCACACCTACAGCGTGCCATGATTCCCGCGAGGACTCGGAGTAGGTGACCGGAACTGAGACCAGAAGTTCGAAGATGAGTCCGCCAATGATGACTGTTGCCGCAAGGTAAACAATCCACCGCATCCAAGGATCAGCTGCAGACTGCAATAAAGGTTGCTCAGCTACCTCAAGTTGTGCTCCGGCAGAAATCGGTTCACCAACAGCGAATACAAACGATCCGATCACCTTGTGACCATCGACAGCAGACAAATTCTTCCAAACGACGGCGTAAGTGCCATTTTCCAACGGAGGCAACCCGACCGACATCGCGGTTGGCTCAGACGGATCAAGCGCTGAATCGCCGAGATCGACCTGATTCGCGGCTGAATCCAGTACCGAAATAATGCTGAAGTTGTCCTCGATCGGCTCGCTGTACCAAATGATCACCCGCTCAGGCGACGTTTCCAGCACCGTGTTCGGTGCAGGAGACGAATCGATTTGGTTAGCGTGCGCACTCGCCCGGTCAGTACTTGAAGCTACTGATGTTGCGAGACCCACGACAAGAACAAATACGAGAAGCGAGTGTCTTGAGATCAATTACTTGATTTCCTGTCGCGGCGAGCCTTTTTTCTGCGCTCTTTTTCCTTGGACGCCCGCCATGACAGCCAGCCGACGCCGACCAGCAAGAGACCGATCCCACCGAAAATAATCAGCTCGTCATAGGCACCACCCGCGCCGTGTAGCAGCGTGGTCAGTGGATTAATTTCGATATGGATCGGTCTCAAAAGCGTTTCCTAACGGCTAACTCGCTGATTCACGAGCCTTTACTTCCTAATCTCTGGAATGCTAGTCCTCCAAGAACGAGACCTCCGAGACCCAGTACAACAGCGATTATTCCAAGAATTGTCGCGGTTGAAGCTACGTTCGAAGCGTCACTTGCGTCCTGACCTGCGAGCGTAGCCGCATCCAACGCACCTCGCGCTGCGTTTTCAGTTTCACGAGGTGCAGCTAACTGCACAGGGAACTGAACATCGCTCGCGGGAGTTACTTCGTCAAAGGTCGTGTTGCTTGATTCGAATGTTTCGTTGATTTGGGTTCCTTCGACATCTCCAAAGAACCTGAATCGGTACGGACCGGGTGAGGTCGGAATGAATTCTGCCTTGTAATGACCTGCATCACCAAAAGCTTCTTTCAACGTCATCACTTGGGAAACTTCTGACGCTATGTGGGTGACCTCAACCTGAAGATCTAGCAAGCCTGAAATCGGTGTTCGATCTCCAGAGTGTGATTGCTCGACGGGCTCCACTTCACCGAGCGGTCCGCTCATGACGACGGTGGTGTCGGTCAGCGTGTTCATGAACATCACGGTTGTACCGGGTTGGATCATGACCATGTTCGGCGAAAAACCATTTGAGTGGATTTCCACCATCACCATGTCCGCGGCAGGATTGTCATGGCCGACCATAATCGAACCAGCGATTTCGTTCGGATGAGCGTGAAATGGCACAGTTAGGTCTGCGAACTCGTGGCCGAATTTGAACTGATATTGCCCACCAGCAGCAAGTTCACTGACAAATACACCACCGTGCGAAACAAGATCGATCTCGGAATCCATGGCCATTGCTTCGACGGCACCGTTATCCATATGGTTGTGATCGTCGGCTTTAGAGCCTGTCACACGGATTGAAACACCGTTGATCATTCCTTCGATGGCTGGCTCATTGATGAAGCCGACAACAAAGTTGTAGTCGCCTACGTCCCGGCCTTCATGTGCAAGTACCGTGCCAGAGCCGAAAATCGCAAATGCGACTAGGGCTAAAAAGACTGCGCGAATGCGCGTCGCTTTGTAATTCATCTCTATCTCCAAAAAACCGGTTGAACCGGATCGAAAAGTATTTACAGGGGGAGATGAGAGATACGTGGCGGTCTTGGCCGCGGGGATTCCACTCGACCAATCAATTCGTGTTCGATATCGAAGACCAGTGCTACTGGTTCAATGTCTCGCACGATCTCATTGTCGAGCGTCATTATGCCGACAAGTCCAGCTGAACCGCCCGTACTGTTCGCAGTACCGGTTGCGAGCGATACACCGTCACCTGAAAAACCTTCCTGGTGGTCATGGTTCGCAAGCGAATGATCGTGCTCGTTAGTGACTTCGCCATTCAGCACGTGGGCATGAATAGGGGTCCTGTCAGCATAGTGGTGGTCGATTGCCGGACCAACAATCGGAGTTAACACTCCCAGAACCATCAAAACCGTGAGCGCGACCATGAACAGGCTTCTGACCTGCTTATTCCATATGTGTACAGTCGCAAACACGTGAATTGTCCAGCCCTTTGCGGTTACGATTGCGGCTCGATCAAATCGAATCAGTTCAGCCTAAACCACAACAATGTTGCACTGAACTGCGGTTCGTAAATTTATGGTGAGGAAATTTTATTGCCTGAACTAACTGGTGGAGAAATTGTTCGAGACCGTTTATTGGCCGAATCCGTGCCTTATCTCGTCGGCATTCCCGGTCACGGAATTGTTGCAATGCTTGATGCATTTCGTACGAGCCAAAACGACATAAAGATTCTCCAGGTACGCCACGAACAAAGCGCAGTCCACCTCGCCGACGGATATTACCGGGTCACAGGCAAGCCACTTGCCGTTTTCACGTCAACAGGCCCAGGTGCGCTCAACACGACTGTCGGACTTGGTGCCAGCTATGTCGATTCGACTGCAGTGATGGTCCTCTCGGGTGAAACACACACGTACATGGAAGGTAGAGGCGTACTACAGGAGATCGAACGAAAGCGACCTGCCGATCTTCCATCTGTGATGGAACCGCTGGTCAAAGCAAGTTACCGACCGCGATCTCACAAAGAATTATTTGAAGCGATGAATGACGCGTTCAGACAAATGGAAACGGGTCGACCGGGACCTACTTTCATGAGCCTACCGATGGATCTGCAAGCTGAGGCTGGCGAAGTGGCAGCAGCTGAAAAAGTTGGATCGGTCACTGAACAGTCAGTACCGGCGATGGAGGGTGAAGTTGACCAAGCCGTGCGACTCCTGGCTAACGCAAAGCAACCGGTGATCGTTGCCGGAGGTGGAGTCACTCTCGCGAGCGCAGAATCAGAGTTACTGCAATTGGCAGAAATTACAGGTGCTGCAGTCGTGACGACGCTTCAGGCTAAGGGGTGTTTTCCTGAAGATCATCCTCAGTACGGTTGGCACCTAGGCACAAAAGGCACGTCGATAGGAAATGCACTCACAACAGAATCGGATGTGATTCTTGCAGTAGGTACGAGATTTACCGACCAGGTCGCATCTTCGTTCAGATACGGAACCACGTTTAACCTCGAAACTACCAGCTTGATTCAAGTCGACATTGACAAACGCGAGGTCAACAAAAACTATAAATCCGATGTCGCCATAGTTGGTAATGCGAAGCATGTTCTGAAATCTCTAAGTGACCAAATCAAAGATTCAACTGGCGATTTATCAAAGCCTGAGTACCTCGATCGAATCCAGGAACTTAGAGAAAACTGGCTAGATGAAATAGCTCCATTACGTGATTCTGATGCGGTTCCATCTACCGTTCCACGGTTTTACCGGGAGCTTCGAGAGATTTTGAATCGAGACGCGATTGTTGTTACGTCCAGCGGTCATGCGCAGGCATGTGTTCTTGAATTCCCGTTCTACGAGCCAAAGACAAATCTGACCTCTGGTGGTTTCTCGACCATGGGCTGGGCTTACCCGGCAGCACTGGGTGCGAAGTTAGCAACACCTGAAAAGCAAGTCGTTGCCGTGGTCGGGGACGGCGACTTCATGATGACCATGCAGGAAATGGCTACCGCCATGGAGTATGGGATCAACGTAGTCGTGATCTTGTTGAACAACTACGGTTGGTATTCGATACGTGATTTGCAAATGGCAGAGTTTGGTGAGGATCGAGCTATCGGCGTTGACTGGGACGATTCTAAATCGCCGGATTTCGTAAAAATCGCTGAAGGATTTGGATTGCACGCCGAGTCAGTCGAAAAGCCTGACGATATTCATGCGGCAATCAAACGTGCATTCGAGCACGGCGGTCCTGCTCTGGTCGAAGTGAAAGTCGCCAGAGACTTTCCGAATTCAGGCTCGACCGTAGTCGGCTGGTGGGATGTCCCGATCCCTGAATATCTTGAAGACAGGCGTAGGGCATACGAGCAGGCGCGAAAAGAGATCGATCCGCCGCCGAGTGTTCAGGCGTAGCGACGAAACGATCTCTTTTCAGTGGGAGAACGGGTAATCAGTACTTAGTTAAGCGCTGCCTCGTCCTTATCGCCTGTGCGAACTCGAATTACGGATGAAACTTCCTTGACCCAGATTTTTCCGTCACCAACAGAGTTCGTGTGAGCTGCTTCGATGATCGCATCGATACATGGTTGAACGAACGGTTCGCTCACCACGATTTCCATTTTGATCTTCGGAACATAGTCAACCCGGTATTCGATTCCTCGGTAGGTATCGACAGATCCACCTTGTGCACCGAAACCGCGCACATCGGACAGAGTCAAACCGGTAATTCCAGCCCGTGAAAGAGCTTCTCGGACCGGGCCTAACCTCACTGGTTGGATGATCGCAGTTATTTCCTTCATCTCACTGCCATCCTTTCTCAAGCGCTCCTTCGAGCGACTAGTGATTCCTCGACCGAAGTCTCCTCCGAATCTGACATCAGCCTGTAACCACGCTTTCGCGCCACGGCAATGCCCGGGTGACCAGCATCCTGCAATTTCGAGCGAACTCTACAAACGTAGGTGTCAACGACTCGTGCAAGAGGTGTCCCCTCTGACCAGACTGTACGCAACAGCTCCGCTCTGCCAACAACTCTTTGTGATTGCTTCATGAGAACTGCGAGCAAGTCGTACTCCCTGGGGGTCAGATTCAGGGTTTTGCCTTTGTATTCAATTTCGAATAAATCTTCGTTTAGCTTGAGCACCGTTACTTCATTACCTTCCAACAGTGCTGAGACCATTCTGGTCTTGCTTCGATCGACGATAGTTTCAAGCTGCGAACCACCTCTCTCGGAATCAGGGGATCAAGAGAGGTGACCGCAAAATATTCAACTATTCAGTTTCCTGTTCGTCGACTGCAGCTCCTGATGGAACCGGAATAGGCTCAGCCGCAGTTGCGGTGAATCCTCCAGTAGATGCTGCCGGTGCGAAGTCCGGGTAACCAGCTGCTTCGTGCTCGCTAATGTCGAGTCCACGAATCTGGTCTTCGTCGGAAGCTCGCATACCGATCGTCATGTCGATGACCTTGAACACGATGAACGATGTCGGGAAGACGAACAAGAATGCTGCAGCTACACCTATGAACTGGGTTACGAGTTGACCCGCACCGCCACCGAAGAAGAGACCGTTTACACCGCCGTACGCCTCAGAAGCGAAGAGTCCGACTGCGAGCGTGCCCCATGCACCGGCGAAACCGTGAGCAGCAATTGCGCCAACCGGGTCGTCGACCTTGAGAGTGCGCTCAAGGAAGAGAACGGCTGCGACTACAACGAATCCACCAATCAAACCGGTTACGACTGCCATTCCAGGGCTCATGTTTGCTGTACCGGCAGTGATAGCCACCAGACCACCAATCACACCGTTCAGTGTCATCGAGGCATCGAATCGCTTCCAGAGGATGTAGCTCAGTGCGAGGGCGCCAACAGCACCTGATGCGGCAGCAAGGTTCGTTGTGATTGCAATGATTGCGATCGAGCCGGTGTTACCAGAAACGGTCGAACCAGCGTTGAAGCCGAACCATCCGAACCAGAGGATGAACACACCCATTGCAGCAAGAGTGATCGAGTGACCTGGAATAGCCACTGGAGTCTTTTCTGCGGTGAACTTACCGAGTCGAGGTCCAACAACGATCGCACCTGCCAGGGCAGCCCATCCACCAACGCTGTGAACAACTGTGGAACCAGCGAAGTCGATGAATCCGTCGCCGACGTCGTTCAGCCAGCCACCACCCCATACCCACGATCCGAAGATTGGGTAGATAAAGGCTGTAACGGCAATCGAGTAGATCAAGTAAGCAGAGAACTTGGTTCGCTCTGATACCGCTCCAGAAATGATCGTTGCAGCTGTGGCAGCGAACACCGTCTGGAAAATAAAGAATGCGAAATCAAACATTCCTTCATCTGTCGATGGATCAATCTCCGACAGGAAGAAGTTGTTAGTTCCGATCCAACCGCTAGAGTTGGCACCGAACATCAGTCCGAATCCGATCATCCAGAAAACCAGCGAACCAATCGAAATGTCCATCACGTTTTTCATGATGATGTTCGCTGCGTTCTTTGCCCTGGTGGCACCGGCCTCGAGCATGGCGAATCCGGCCTGCATGAGGAAAACGAGTACTGTTGCTAGCAGTACCCACACGATGTCCAGGTAGATGGGGTTAAATTCCATCGCCCGCGCTTCCTTTCAAGAAACTTCCGGGGGTTTTGCCGCCAACCTGGTCAACATACCTCCGGTTTAGTTCACGTCCGCTGACGCCCAATGACTGATTTCAGGGGTACGTAAAACTCACACATTCCAAGCTAGGAGAGTTTTGTTTCACGACAGTTGCAGGTTTGTTGCAGGAATAAATCGGTGATGTAAAAGCAATGTTTCTGAACGGTGACAGATGTGTTTGTTACTCCTTAGCTACGGGCGTGACTCACGTCACTTTGTCGCGCTGAGCGCATTTCACCAATTCCGAACCCCTTCCATCAAAGAAGGAGAAGTTCTTTTAGCGTGGAACGGGGACAGTTAGAGATTGGGATAAATAAGAAGCGGAGCTGAGTCACGGCGTTGCCGTAGATAATCGCGATTCACGAATTTACGCCCAGAACTGATACCTAACGTGTACCATCCGCCGCACGCTTACCAACAACGACACCAAGACGACACATGGCACACAGAATCAACCGCGCAATCGAACTACTTGAGCAGGATCAGCCCATTTACTACGACGGAGGGCATACCGGTCACATTCTGACATACGAGCAAGGCTTGAAAGACGCACACACTTGGGCTGACTACATCAACGTTGGCATGGAGCACGGTTCGTTTGATATGACTGGACTCGACAACTACATGAAGGGTCTTGTTGATGGCGGTCCGACAAATAGCGGTCATCTAACACCCACCGTAATTGTTGAAACTCCCGTCGAAGGTTCATCCGAAGACATCGTTCGATTCAACGCGTGGCAGTTCCGAATGATCCTTGCACGCGGTGTTCACGGAATTCTGTTGTGCCAAGCGGAAACGCCTGATGCTGTGAGAGCCTTCGTAGAGTCCTGTCGTTACCCAATCAACATGAAAGGTGTTGGGTACGGCTTGGAGCGCGGGACTCGTGGTGTCGGTTCGCAACCGTCTTCGGCACCGATTTGGGGAGTCGATGCGGATACCTATGTAGACAAAGCTGACCCATGGCCTCTCAACCCGCAAGGTGAACTGTTGCTAGGCGTAAAAATCGAGACGGTTCGAGCCCTGACCAACTGCGAACAAACTCTTTCGGTCCCGGGACTCGGATTCGCCGAATGGGGACCAGGCGACCTTCATATGTCTTTCGGTATCAAGCGCGATCCGAATAAACCATTGGATCCACGACTGCAAGAAGCTCGAGAGCGTGTGAAGGAAGCCTGCAAGGCAAACAACCTTGCTTTCCTGGATGGATGCACTCCTGAAAACATCACAGAGAAGATTGACGAAGGCGTTCGAGTGGTCGCAGGTCACCGAACCGATACTGCTGAGGTTGGACGGGCGTACAGCAACAGAACCATGCCGGTCTAGAAATCTACTCTGACAGCGGAATGTTCCGATGGTCGGTCGAGAGTCGTTCAACCTAGTAAAACCTAATCTTGTAAGATTCCTCGGTACCGAAATTGCCGAAGCTTTATCTGGCCAAACTATAATTGGAGTCAAACCGAAGACCGAAAACGGAGAAGCGTTAATCGCACTCCGTAATCAGGACATGGTAGTTTGTGCCGGTCGATCGGAATGGCAGAAACAACCTCGAGAGTTGTTCGACATACTTCACCCTGGCTTTCATTTCTCCATCGCTAGTTAGTAAGCGCTGAGCAGGATCACTTTGCCTGAGGGCCGCGCATTCGTTTGGGGTCCTGCGCCTTGTTTCCTAGCGGATGAGAAAACATCACGTCCAGTTGCCGACGACCGTGTCGTCAAAATAAACACCGGTAAAGTTGAACCTGCGGCCTAGAAAGTTTTTTGGCACGCCACAGGTCCAAAATCCTAAGCAAACTTCGGTAAAAAGAACACGAAATAAACGACGCCGAGCGAGAAGATGAGCAACATGGGGACTACGCTGGTATACGTCCGCAGGTCCCAAAATACTGTGAATATTTTCTCGACCAAGTTTCTTGCGGACGGCCAAAGGTTTCGGAATATTTGTGCCAAATACCCATGATTAAGTATCGAGACTGGACAAACGGGAGACATCCCCCACCGTAGGTATTTTGCCTGACTACTCGAACACGTTTTCGATTGCTTCGAGTGATGCCTCTATTGCGAGATCAGCTGAGCCCGGAGCAAAGACGGAGACACCAACTTCGTAACCGCCCTCTTCGAACGCAATGTCGGTCGGCAGGTAATTTATGTGCCCATTACTGAACCCTGAAAACACCGTGTTCGTCGACGGTGAACGTTTCTTGACCTCGACAGCGATTTCTGCGAACGGTTCCACGGGAATTGACACGAGCACCACTTCTCCAATTCGCATTGATTGAGCGGTGATCGGGATTTTTCCATCCTGTTGATGTTTGGCGGAGAGGCGTGCCACACTCAATTGAATATTTGCTCGCATTACCTTAGAGACTGCCGCTCTAACATCTTCCTCTGAAGCTCCCGCATCCCTTACAGAAGCTAACTCATCGGCATAGTTGTCAAAGATTTGCTTAGCTTCCTCGAGCGAAAGAACGTTTCTCGCTGGAAGATTCACCGTGACATTGCTAACGGCAACAGTTTCATCTGATTCCGATATAGGGACATCGGTATATATACCTAGATCTGCTCCCGAAGTGAGAATTTGGTCGAGTCTCTCCTCGCGTCTACGCGGATCAATACCCAGGCGTACTCGTGCGGCTTCGGCGCCAAGTGTTGATCCTGCCTTGCGATAAACGCGCAGGTCGCCAGTGAACCCGTGGACCGGTCCCTGATTCCCGCTGGCACCCTGCAAAAACAGGCAAAGTCCGCCCACTACATGCTCAACGACCGAACGCATCGGACCAGGAAAGTCTGGAGTAACCCAGTCATTCTCGTGCCCCATGATCGTCGGATGCATGGCGTAGTTGACGATTGTGGCGATTGGATTTTCATCAGCATCATCAATTGCAATCACATCCACGTCGTGATCGACAAAACCGTCCCAGTTGCGTCCGGTGAACAGTTCACCGTTGTCGCGAGCGGGACGGCGATTGATATTGATATCGCAGCTGCCTCGCCCGAATCCTGCACGGGCTGGCACTGAGTTCCGCTTGGCATCTACGACAGCGGTTACACAGGCATCTGGGATTGTGTCCCACCACTCGTTTGCCAGCTCAATACCTTCTTTGATCCACTGACCGAACGTAATCGGACCTGAGTGGGTGTGCGAATACGCAAGCCGAATATTTCCAAATGGGATCCCAGATTGATCAGCAATCTTCCCACGAATCATTTCGTCCTGGTCGCTGGTAAAAATCCCGATGTCCACGTCGACTATTGCCAGCTCGACATCGTTGTTAGAAACCACAACCGCGGTCACGTACAACGGCATATCGTTTCCAACTGAAACCTGGTGAGTTTGAGCGCCCCAACCCGCGTGAGCAACACCCACAACGGGACTAATGTCTACTCGGGCAGCCCCTGCGTTTAGCAATTAGGTATTCCGTTCGAAATGATGGGGTAAATGAAAACGTCGGCAAGTCTATATCTCTTGCCGACGCATCTGTGATTCAGTTTCTCTAAGCCCGAACCTTGCTCTCAAAGTTGGTCTTGATGTGGGTGTTGTCGCAATACGGTTTACGGTTCGATTGACCGCACCTGCAAAGCCTTACCCGACCACCTTCACGTAGCACGTTTCCTTCTTCGTCTTTTAGCTCGAAATCACCCTTCACGGTTAGAGCATCGTCATCACCAATTCGAATTTCGACTGTCATCGCTATCCCCTCACCGTGTTTGTAAAGTCACAATCTCGATGCGAGCCGGTGCAGAACGGTTTATCGGTCGACTGGCCACACCTACACAACCAGGTTTCTGAATCGGTCAGCTCGAGCTTATTTCCAGCATCATCGATCAGTACGAAATCACCAGAAACGTGGTACGGGCCATCATCTCCAGGAACAATTGTTGCTTCAGACATTTGCTGATCCCTTTCGCGTCACTACCTCATCAAGAGTATGACGCAAATTTGAGAATTTTGGCGCGAACGGTGTGTTAACGAAGGTCGCAGGGGATACCGGCTTCAGCACAGTACGACTCGAACCACTCGACGACTTCACGGTGGTACGGAATACCGTCTTTCTTGCGCTTCTTCTCGTCCTCGTCTTCCATTAGACCGGAGTAGATAACCCGTTCAAAGTCGGTTGTAGGCGGCACATCTACGACGTACTTAAGCAAGTCGTCCATGTCATCGAGGAACTTTTCTTTGTCGGTGAAAGCCTCGATGTCGTACGCCTGGAAGAAGTGACCGCCTGACTTGCCGTGAATTGGACCAGGACCAAATCCTGAAAGCTCATTGCAAATGATTTCGTTCATCAGAGCGAGACCGAATCCTTTGTGCGAGCCGTTTTCGCGAGTGCCACCGATGTGCAACGAGTAGAAATCTCCTTGCTCTGGTGGATCGACATATTCCATGATCGGTTCACCATCGAGACCGGCTATCCAACCCGGCTCGATTTTTGCTCCGGTTCGCCTGGCTAGACCGATCTTGTTGTTCGCCACCTGTGTTGTTGCCACATCAAACAGAAATGGGGGCATTGTTCGAGCAGGTGCTGCCCATGCAATAGGGTTTGTGCCCATTACAGGTTTCGATCCAAACGGTGGGACGGTCTGGCGTGCTCCGCCAGCGGTCATGCAGTGACCGATCATTCCCTGCTCTGCCGCCATTGCAGCGTAGTAGCCGCAGCCGGCAAGGTGACCAGAGTTGTAGGCGACAACGGCACCTATGCCGAATTCCTTCGCCTTGTCGATCGCTTGTTGCATCGCCCACGGACCTACGTGGATACCCAGCGCTCCGTCGGCATCGATCGTCATAGTGGTCTTTGATTCTCGTACCACTTTGAAATCAGGTGCTGGGTTGAGCGTCTGAGCGCCGTACTCAGCAACATATCGGCGCAATCCGTTAGACACACCGTGGGATTCGACTCCTCGAAGATCGTTAACGATCAGCACGTCGGTGGCATCAGCAGCTTCATCAGAAGGAACTCCGTTGTGTCGGAATATCGCCTCGGTGACTTCCCTGACTTTTTGTTCTTGTACGTAAATTCGATCTTGTTCAGGAACTTTGAAGCGTTCGAGCATCTGCGCATTTCTCCTGCGGGTTACTGGGTTGTTCCAAGAGGTTTCGGAACCGATTTAGCTGTGCGAAAACACTTTACTCAAGATTTCCGCTACCTGAACAAATTCGTCAAACAAAACTCATATTCGGACTCGTGAACCTGAGTTTCATGAGCTACTTCTGGCCGTTGTTGTTCATTCTCATAGGTGGTGCCCCGTTCGTTAAGGGACGCCGTGCGAGCGTGATGAACAGCGTCACATTGGCACTTGGACTAATACTGCTTTACGGAAATATCTCCGACGAACACGATTTCGGAGACCTGTGGCCATTGCTGATTATCGTCGCAGGAGCGCACTCGTTTTTGAGCGCGTCGCGAAGGAGATCGTAAGTCTCGGTCGTTTACGTGATCGTTAATCCACCGTCGATCACGAAGTTCGCTCCACTCGCGTACGACGCATCGTCCGTTGCGAGGAACGTAATAAATGGAGCGATATCCTCTGGAGTACCTAACCGGCCAAGCGGAACCTTGGAGTTGATGTTCAGCGCTCTCCCCTCGGGATCGGGGTGATCATCGTGGTCAGGGGTTCGCTCAAGCGCTCCAGGGCAAATCGAGTTGGCACGAATCCCCTTGTCGCCGTAATGAACAGCAATATGTCTCGCGAGGTTCACAATTCCGGCTTTACCCGTCGAGTACGAAACGTTCGGTGTGGTGCCTCGAAGTGCTGTGACTGAGGCAACAAGTACGACAACTCCACCCTCACCTTGCTTCAGCATTTGTGCGAGCGCATGTTTGCAGGCGAAGTACTGACCCTTGTAGTTCACATCGTGAGTTCGATCCCACACCTCTTCAGAAAGTTCGTGTAGCTCACGATCCTCGTTGTGCATTTGGATCCCGGCGTTAGGCACAACGATGTCCAGCCTCCCAAACTCGGAAACGGTCTGTGCCACGGCGGACTCAACCTGAGGTTCGCTTGAAACGTCAGTTGGAATGGCGATCGCCTTCCCACCAGATTGAACAATCTCATCTGCAACTGCAATCACGCCGTCATGAGGCAAACCGGTCACTGCTATTGCCGCTCCTTCAGCTGCCATCAATCGAGCAGTAGCTGCCCCGATCCCTGAGCCTGCACCAGTGATTAGTGCAACACGACCTTCAAGTTTTCCTGTCATTTACGTTTGCTTCCTGTGATTAGTAACCAGCAGCATGGGTTGGTTTTGTTTGAGGTGTGAGTCCGCTCACTAATTTGTCACTCTTTCGAACGATTCCGTTCGGCTCAGAGAATGGCCAAAGCACGAATTCTTCTGGAGGTAATGAAACTCTGTGACCAAGTGATCTCAAATGGTCGATCGTTTCGCCAAATCTCGGATCCACAACGGGGTCGTCAGATTCCACGTGTATGCGTGGATATTCAAATGCTTCCTGCGGCTCCATTCCAAAGTCGACGATGTTCAAAATTGTCTGAACCACGGCAGGCCAAATCCGACGTCCACCTGATCCACCTACCGCCATTACTGCCCGTCCATCCCGACTCAAAATGAGAGGTGTCATGTTGTTCAGCGCCCGGGCATGAGGGGCGATTGAGTTGACGGTCCCCGGCATTGGCGCCGACCATCCCATAGCGTTGTTCATCATGACGCCAACGCCAGGATTAATCACACCGCTGAATCCAAGATTGGTTTGGGTTAGTGAAACCATATTTCCAGCCGAATCCGCAGTGGTGATGTGGGTTGTTCCATCGTCAGGTGCTGACCCCGCTTGATTCGGAAAATCTGCAGGTCGCGGTTTGTTTGAATACCGCCATGGATCACCAGCAGTAAATTCACTCGCTGTCGATTGATCAATCGCTGAAGCCCGTTCAGAGCCGTAGTCGACATTAGCGAGTGCGTCGATTGGGAAGCCGTAAATGGCCGGATCGCCCATGAAACTGAATCGGTCGACACCTGCCAGTTTCACCGCTTCGATCAATATGTGAACCAACTCGGCTGAGTCTCGTTTAATTGATCCAATGTCGAGTGTCCCAAGGATGTTCAGGATTTCGATGGCTGTGGTGCAACCACAGGGCCCCGGCACACCTGACACGGTCAAACCACGATACTCAGAAGTTAGAGCGTGATCATGAACGATCGGTTCGTACTGTCGAAGGTCGCTCAGTCGCAGGTATCCGCCGTTTTTCTCAATGTCATCGCATATCAGTGATCCCGTTTCACCACCGTAGAGTTCGCCGATTCCGTTACGAGCGATGCGTCGCAACGTTTCGGTGTGCTCCTTTTGCACGAAATAAGCGCCGGGGCTTAGAGGTGCTCCGTTCCGGAGATAAACCTCTGCTGTCGTTTCGAATCGAGACAGCAGTTCAAAGCGATCAGCCATCGCGAGTGCCTCGGTTTTGGGTAGCGGAAACCCCTCTTCAGATAGCTTGATCGCAGGAGCTAGCGCTTGGGCGAGATCAATCGTGCCCCACTTCTCCAGGGCTTTTGCCATTCCTGCAAGAGTGCCCGGAATTGCAATGCTCGTGTATCCCTCGACGTTGGCGTTGTTTTTGACTTTCGACCACGAGAAACGGCGCGAGGGCCCCTGGACATCGAGCGTGTCCTCAAGTTCATACATTTCTGCGTGGGCGAGTCCAGGTGCTTGCATGCCGAAATCGACAGCGCCACCGGTTCCGTCGTCCATATGGACGACCATTACGCCTCCGCCGCCTATCCCGTTCCAAATCGGGAGAACCACTCCGGTAGCGAATGCCGTGGTTACTGCTGCATCAACGGCGTTACCACCTCGCTTCAGCACTTCCAATCCGACTTCCGCGGCAAGCTTGTGCTGGGCGACCACCATGCCGTTTTCGGCCTCTGCCTGCGAGTGAGAAATCTGCGGACTACTGAGCATTGGGGTCGTTCGCCTAAATGATGAATATTGCTTGCGAGTGCGCATATTACATAGCGATGAGCAAGAACTGATGTAGTTCTAGCTCTGTCATACTGTGCCGTGGTCAATTCACGAGTAGCCAGCGAGATGAAATGGAATACAGAGAACGATCTCAAATAGTCGAACGAGCCAAGCAAATCGCACCAGTCAGCGACGACGACATAGAACAGCTAATCCCGTTGCTAGACGGGGTTCGTGGTTCAGCGGACTTACTGGAAAGCCTCATTCAACCGTTCGATGGTGAAGTTGAGGTCGATCAGCTTTCTTCAACAGTGGAAGGTGATCGGTAGATGACTGCGAACCCGATCACGTTGACTCTCGCTGAGCAGGTCAAGCTCGTAAAGTCCGGTCACATATCCGTTAGAGAACTAGTTCAACAGCACCTCACACGAATCTCTGAACTGAACGGAACCTTAAACTCTTTCATCACTGTCGATGAAAGAGATGCCCTTGCCCAGGCTGATGCGCTCGATTCAAGGCTGGCAGCGGGTGAAGACCCCGGCCCTCTGACTGGGGCAACGGTGGGAGTGAAAGACTCGATCCCTACAAACGGTTTGAGAACAACTGATAACTCGCGATTACTCGAAAACTGGATTCCCAAGGAGGACGCAAAAACCGTCGCTAGGCTCAGGCGGGCGGGTGCGGTAATCATAGGTAAAACCAACTTGAACGAATTCGGGTGGTCTCGACCTTCCGAAGCCGATTTGAGTCCGCCACCTTGGAATCCGTGGAACCCGGATCGAATGTCGGTAGGTTCGTCGAGTGGATCCGGTGCTGCTAGTTCGGCAGGTATGGCTTCTGCGACTATTGGCACAGACGGAGGCGGTAGTGCTCGACTCCCGGCAGGCGCACATAATCTGTACGGACTAAAACCAACCCACGGACTCGTTAGTCGACTTGGTATGGATCACAACGGTCACAGCGAGATTTCACCGCTCGGGCGGACCGCTCTAGATATTGCCTTAATGCTCGAATCGATGGCTGGATTCGAACCAGAAGACGATATGAGCTGGCCTGCGGACGTGCCTCCATACTCCGAAAATCTTGAAGCTGACATTGGTGGATGGCGAATCGGCGTCCCACGAAACTTCATAGATTCAGCGCCAAATGAGCCTGAAATTCTGTCTGGCTTCGAGAGCTTTCTCTCCAAGCTTGAATCGCTTGGGGCAGAACTGGTCGATGTTGATCTTCGCGGTATGGCAGAAGCGAGAGCGGCGAACTTTATCGTCCTGAACTCTGAGGCCTACCAACGTCACCAAAAATCTCTAAAAACCGATTGGAACAAATATGGTCCAATCACACGTGTTTATCTGCTGCAAGGGGCTTTCCTGTCAGCAAACGACATGCTGAACGCAGCAGAAATCGGCAGATCGTTCAGGAGTTACTTCAGTCGACTGCTCGAAACACAAAACCTGAAAGCCTTGGCGACACCAACGTCACCATTCGCAACTGCAGAACGTTCGCGCAGACCAGGTGAACACTCAAGAGGCATCAACGCTTGCTACACAGCGCCATTCAATATCAGTGGGCACCCATCAATTAGCCTGCCGGCCGGTTTCGGCGATGCTGGTATTCCAGTTGGAGCGATGCTGACCGGAGAGCTGCATAACGACTTAACTCTTTTGCAACTTGCCCATGCGTATGATTTGAATACCGACTGGAGCTCCAAAACACCACCCCTGTAGCGTGCCAGGCCGGGGGCGAGATCATCGAAACCGTGCAGGATGTCTAAGATGCTGACAGCAGAATTGTTATGCAGCGAAAACGACTTACCATACGGGAAAGTTCACGCGTGCCTGCGCGATCCTCAAGCTCGACACTAACTCCCTCACTGTGCTTTCTCACCATACCCTGTAATTGCGTGACGCTAGTAAATTAACGTACTTCAGCACGTCCAGTTCTAACATGTCTTCAATGCGATCAGCATTTAATGTTGGCTATGAAACAACGTTGATCGAGGTATTATCTTGACCAACAATTTCTTAGTTGGTTGAGCGACTTATCCCTCGCTGAATCTATTTGTTTTTCCGGAGCTCCTGATGAGATTCGCCATTCTCGGCATTTCGCACGAAACAAACACGTTTTCAATAGTCCCTGCCACTTACGAAGAGTTCGAAGCTCACGACATCGTCCGAGGTGACGAAATCGTCGAAAAATATGCTGAGTCCGAGTACACAATCTCGGGCTACCTACAAGGAGCCGAAGAACTCGGATTTGAAGCCGTTCCGCTGATGTATGCCAACACCGGACCGATTGGCACCATCACCAAGGACGCCTACGATCGACTCACTGGCGAAATGTTCGGGATGCTGCGAGAACAGGGACCGTGGGATGCAGTGCTTATCAGCAACCACGGGGCAGCTGTTTCCGAGGAGTTCCCTGACATGGACGGGGAGTTCACTCGGGCCGTGCGAGAAATTGTTGGTAACGATGTCCCGGTCGGCGTAACTCTCGACATGCACGCGAATGTCTCAAAAGCGGTCGTTGCCAATACCGATGTATGCATCGTGTGGAGGACATGCCCACACCTGGACACGAAAGTGCGGGGGCGCAAAACTGCAGAGCTCATTTACCGAACAGTAATTGGTGAAATCAAACCAACTCAGTTCATTGAAATGCCCCCCATGCTGGTCAACATCGTCAAGCAGTTCACGGGTCAGGAGCCCATGAAAGGCCTCGTCGACGACTGCGTGGCTTCAAACGAAATCGATGGCGTTCTCGACACTTCGATCGCAGAGGGCTACCCATACTCGGATGTGAACGAAATGGGCATGTCCTGGATAGCGATCACGGACAACGATCCCGAGCTTGCCAAAAAGGTCGCTCAGGACATGGCTGAACGAGCATGGGAATACCGAGTTGAGTTGAACCGACCTGTCGCAAGCATCGAAGAAGCACTAACCCAGGCACAGGAGCGATACGTCGGACCAAAACCTGAGGGGGTCGAAAACTTTGTCCCAGATGACGGATCTGCACTCGGTGAAGCTGAGGAGTCGGAGCACTCTCACCTTGGACCAATTGTGCTAATGGATGTTGGTGACAACATTGGAGGAGGATCATCTGCCGATTCGACTCATATCATGAAAGTCGCCCGAGAGATGGGTGTCGACGGATATCTTCAGAGCCTCTACGACCCCGAAGCCGTAGAGGCCTGTGTTCAAGCGGGTATTGGTGCTGAAATCACCCTTGATGTTGGAGGCAAAACCGACGACATGCACGGTAAGCCAATCCGAGTGGTCGGAACCGTGCGAAACATTGATGACGGCCCATACGAGGAGACTCGACCAACCCACGGAGGCTACCGTTTCTACGATGATGGCAAGCGTGTCAGGTTTGACACAACTGATGGAATGACCCTGCTGCTCACTTCTCTTAGAGGCGGGAATACGGCTCGGGCGCAAATGTACTCAATGGGTATCAAGCCCGAGGATTACAAGGTCGTTGTCGCCAAAGGAGTCAGTTCACCTCGACCGGCCTACCAACCAATTGCGGCTGAGATAATCATTGTTAACACTCCCGGTGTAACAACTGCTGACCTCGATACATTCGAATATCATCGACGTCGTATCCCGCTCTACCCATTTGAGGAGTTCGATTACAGCCCGGATCGAGTCTAACATCACAAACATTCGTCACGGCTTATTCACAGGCTTGCACTTGCCTGTGGGTTAGCCTTGATTGAATAACAGGAGAGATTTTCGCGAAGTGACATCAAGGCGAGAACGAAGACAAAACAGAAAGGACAGCCAGCCGTCCGCCAGGAAGCCGAACTGGCTTATGTGGAGCGGAGTCGGAGTGGTAGTGATAGCTGTAATTGCTGTTGTAGCGATTGTTTCGACATCAGGTAGTGAGTCAGGTGAGTCAGACACCGACCTTCTCGTCAACGGCGGGCAGCTGATTGGAGATCCAGCAGCACCCGTCACGATTGTCGAGTTTGCCGACTTCCAGTGACCGGCCTGTGCAGACTTTGCCCTCGGGCCAGGGCAACAAATCATTCGTGAATACGTGAACACCGGACGCGTGAAGATTATTTACCGTCACTTCCCTTTCCTGGGACCTGAATCGTGGCGAGCAGCAGAAGCTTCAGAGTGTGCAGCTGAACAAGGTGGCTTTCACGCTTACGAGGAAACTGCTTACGTGAACCAGGGTTCATTGACTGACGAATCGCTCGGAATATTTGCGCAAATGACCGGGCTCGATGTCGACCAGTTCAACTCATGCCTGAACAGCAACAAATATGCAGCGCGAGTTCGGCATGATCACGATGCCGGTGAACAGCTGGGAGTCAATTCCACACCAACGATATTTATCGACGGGTTCAAAATTCGAGGCGTCAAGCCTTACGGTGAGTACCGGGTAAAGATCGAACAGGCGTTAGCCGCAGCGGGTCAGTAGCCGTGAATAACTCAAGCGATCAGTCGACCAAACTGTGGTTGCTGATCGCGGCGATTGGTCTGGCAGGTCTTGCTGTGACCACCTATCTGACCGCCAATGCCCTTTCGAACACGGATGTAGCGTGCAGTGTTGGTGGTTGTAACAAAGTCCTGACGAGCAAATGGGCGAAGATATTTGGGATCCCCGTCTCCGCGTTCGGGATGGTCACCTATTCGACAATCATGCTCGGATCGCTACACGCCTACCAATCGTCAACTGCCGACATCCGTGCCCGAATGGTTTCAGGCGTGACGATTGGCATCGGTGCTGTCGGCTCGATCTACCTGACTTTGATCGAGATTTTCGTGATCAAAGCCGCGTGTCAGTACTGCATCACTTCGGCGATATTAGTGTTCGTTGCGGCAGTTGTCCTGTGGCTAATTACTCGACACGAGCCAGCCTTGCTGGACTCGATCCGGCAAGTTCTGAAGCGCTAGGACAATCTTTGAACGCTCTCGTGTCGCCCTACTTCATCGCTCCGCTAGGAGATGCTCGGTGCTGTGAAATATGTGCGTGATCGCCCAATAGTCGTTTCGCAAGCACTTTGGGATCAACCGGCCACTCAAGCACGCATGCCCTGGCTGCCCATTCGAAGTAGAGTTTTTCAAGCTCCTTCGCCCTGTCAGCTTCGCCTTCAATCAGGTTGTTGGCTTCAGTCCGATCTTCCGTGATGTTGTACAACTCCCACGGACCATCCCACTCAGCAACTAGCTTCCAGTCAACAAACAGGATTCCTCGGTTCAGGTCCCTCGTATGTGGGTGGCGCCGTACGAGGTGGACTTGGCCACGGTCGCACCCAGCTTTCCAGACCAAACGTTGGATCCTGAGACATGTCACCGTTTTGAGCTAGACGATCGTCCATGCTCGATTCGATGGATGCCATCAGTTCCTGCGTAAGTTCAGTTTCCAATCGGCGAGCGACACCGGAGAACTCAACGTTTTCATAGAGATTCACTTGCTCATCCGGGTCATTGAGCATATCGAACAGCAAAGTCTCGCCTGTCCGGTACTTGTGCAACTTGTAACGACCATCGAAGTTCATCCAGCCATCGCCAAGAAGTCCAAAAATATTGTCTCGACCTGAGATTCCTGGCATACCGTCGCCGGGCAACGGTCTGGCATCGTACCAATCAGGTTGGTCAACTCCTGCCCATGCCAGCATTGTCGCTGTCACGTCTCGAAGTTCAACAAGATCTTCCTGCGTTTGACCAGCTTCAATGCCAGGTCCCATGGCTGCCATCGGCACTCGAATCGCTGATTCGTAGAACGATGCTTTTCCTATTAGGTTGTGATCGCCAAGGTAATCACCGTGGTCGGACGAAATAATCACATAGGTGTTCTCGAGTAATCCCTTCTTCTTTAGGGCGTCGATTATTGCTCCGACCTCGAAGTCGATCTGTTGAACGAGACCAGAGTAGTGAGTTCGAATCTTGTGCTTCGATTCGTCCGGGAATTCCGAGTAGTCGACACCGTTCCACGGTCGTCGGTTTCCTTCGATGTTTCCTTTTCGCAGTTGCGGGGTGTGTCCCGGTACCTCAGGAACCGCTTCAGGGATTTTAGACTCATCGACGTCTTCCAAGAATCTTTCGTCCGGGTCATACGGACAATGCGGGCCAGGGAATCCAACCATCAGCGCAAATGGCTGATCGGCACCGTAGTCATCGATAAATTTCACAGCCTCTGAGCCGACGAACCTGTCCCAGGAGTGCTCCCACGGCACATTGTGAATAACGGCGCCTTTGTTCTCGTGGTAGCCGTCCATCTCGTTGCCGTGCATTTTGTGCAGATCATGACGTTTCAGGTAGTGGTAGTAGTCATCACGTACTTCGAGCCACCGCTTGTCTTCACAGATAACCCGGTACTGGAATCCTCTTCGCTCGTCCCACGGGTAGAAGTGCATCTTGCCAATTCCAGCCGTGTAATAGCCGTTTTCGCCAAGAATTTCAGGCCAAGTTCGTAAACCTGCATCGCGCCAATCAGCACGCAGGTTGTGTAGGTTGCCCATCACACCGTTTCGCATGGCGTTCATGCCAGTTAGCAGAGCTGTGCGCGCAGGAACACAAATTGGTGACGCGGAGAACGAGTTCGTAAACCTGACACCGTTCTCAGCAATCGAGTCGATGTTTGGAGTTTTCAGCCAATCAGCGCCGTTAAATCCGGCGAAGTCTGAGCGGAACTGATCTGGAAACAGGAAGACGATATTCGGTCGGTCTGACAAGGCTTATCTCCGGCATGCAATCAGGTGACGAATCGCCACCAGTAAAAGTCTTGCCGCAGATTAGACCAGCGCAACGAACGTTTCAAACGCGAACGATATTTAGCGCTAAAAGTATTTATGAGGTCGAGCCGGGCTCTTCGTCAGAACCTTCCCGCGCAGAGCCCATAGCTTCCAACAAAGCTTCAGGATCTTTCGATGCGATAAATGTTGTTGTGGCGTTCGGCTCCGATGAAGTCGTAAGTTCGATCCCCGTATTTACACCGAGGACGCTCCACATTTGGATATTGCCTTGTTTAGACGCTACCCGTGTCATTCGTGATTTAGGTTGTGCAACCGTAGCCGACACGATCGAGCCCAGAGATATCGTCTTCGATTTCATTCCGAGAGTGATCTTCAGGTTATCTTCGTCGACTCGGATGTTGAGCGTTGTGTAGTTCAGCATTACAAACAGGGTGATTACACTGCTCGCAGCGAAGGCGAGGTAAAAGACAACGGCATTGGTTCCGGTGACAAGTGGCTCGTCCACGAGTCCTTTTACGGCAACACCCGTCAATATTCCACCTGAAGCTCCAAGCAGGAGTCCAAGAAAACCCAGGGTTCGCCCGGAAGCTCGGACACTTTCGAAATAGTCTTTTGGATTAGTCATCGTTGTTTCTATGAAATCGGAATCACCGGCAGCACAAGATGTGATGGGTGTTCTGAATCATGGTAAATCGTCTGGTGCGCAACACGAAGCTCGGCATCCGACCAGTAGTCCTTGCCAGTGTTGTGATTCCGGTCGAAGTTCGGAAAATCCGAGCTTGAAACCGAAAGCCTGAGCTTCTGTCCTGGCTTCAATCGACAACCGATCGGGTTCAACTTAATCTCGTAGTCGTAGATCTCGTTCGGCGTGAGTAGTTCTGGATTCTCGTAACCGTTGCGGTACTGCGCACGCATGATTCCATAGGTCAGATTTACCGCAAGACCGTCTTCGTAAACAACGGAGAGTTTTGCGGTCCAGTCTGTGTCAGGTCCGTCAGTCTTTGCCCAGAGTTTCAGTCGCACGGGACCAACCACTTCAAGTTCTTCATCTGCAACTGGTAAATCGTAGACGAGAATGTCCTTGCGATGATCATGTGGCGACTGATCGACCGGGGCTGCCTGCGAGTCAGATCGCATCAAACTCATTACGGGATCACGGGGATCGAAGTCGTACTCATCCGTGCCGGATTCTTCCGCGCTGGACTCCGTAGTCGACAGCGAACCATCTCCGTTAGGGGTGTTCGCGTTACCGCCGGAGTGAAGATAGTAGTTCGTGTACTCGGTTCGAGCTAACGGCCACTCGTTTTCACCGCGCCACTTGTCTTCTCCAAGCACCCACATTTGAACCGGCGCTTCGTCACCAAGCCCGTTGTCGATGCCTTTAAGATCGTAGTCGTACCAACGGGCGATCAAACCAGCATAGGTAGCTTCGGCGTCTAATCCGTAATCAACTGGGCCAATTTTTCCTGTGAAATCCGTAGCGTCATGGCCCCATGGTCCGATGATCAAACGGTGCTTGTCTTTAAGGTGCTCGGGACCGTTCTTAGTCAACCCTTCGTAGTGATCGATCGTTCCAATCAGTCGATCCCACCAACCCGTGATCTGGTAGATCGGGGTTTGAACTTTGTGATGAATGTCACCGAAGTGCTGGAATTCCTTGTTCTGGTTCCGGTGGTATTCCTGAACCTGCGGATTCAGATCTGAGAACACTTGGGAGGGAATATCTCCTATTGGCAACCACCAGATGTACTTACCACGTTCAACCTCGTTCCAGCGCTTGGTCGCTTCGCCAGGAGTTGTAGGTCCGTCAGTTCCTTCAGCGCGACGGCGCATGTCGGCAGCCATCATGTATGACCACTCTAGCCTTCGACCTGTTTCAAAGATTCCGAAATTAATATCGAGAATGTTTTGTGAAATACCGCTGGCGAGAGTTGATGCGAGGCTTGGCGGCTGCGAATCGAGCATCATCCAAATCGCCCACGAAGCGTTCGAGTGCCCCCAGGTCCCGACTCGCCCGTCACACCATTCGAGTTTGGCTACCCACTCGACTGTGTCGTATCCGTCTTGAGTGTCGTGAGTTTCCGTGCGTTCCCGCCACATCCACTCGTACTCACCATCCGAGGCATATCGACCCCGGAAGTCCTGCATCACCACGCAGTAACCGCGTGATGCCAGGTCGGTTGCCGTTTCAACGTAGCGCGGCGTTAGTTTTTGATAGGGCGTACGGCAAACTAACGCGGGATACTTATTGCCGTCGGTCGGGTGATAAACATCTGCACGTAATACGACACCGTCTCGTGTAGTCATTTCTACGTTGCTCTCAACTGCTACATAGAGAGGATTTATTGCCGGGTACTTTTTGTTCGTGGTCATTTGGGATTATCGGTTAATGAGTAAGTGAGTCTGAAGGCTAATCGGCCGGCCAGGGAACCTTCATTCCCTCGTCGCCCCAAATGAGGGTGCCATTCCAAGCTTTTGCAGCTTCAATTTCACGTGGTCCTTTCATTTCGGCTGTGGTCAACCTGGCACCAATGTGGACCATCACAAGTTGTTTGACCCCAGCTTCAGCAGCGGTTTCAGCAGCTCCAAGAACCGAAGATGACGCGTCACCGTGTGGATTGCCGTCCATCTTGTCGTGAGTCTCCCAACACATCATCATCAGGACATCCGCACCTCTAGCGAGTTCGGTTACCGAATCACAAGGTGCAGTGTCACCGGTGAGAACTACAGAACCATTTGAAGTGTCAATTCTGTAGGCAAGCGAATCGAGATACGGCTGTACGTGATCAGCTGGTGCTGCGGTCACTTCCCAGTTCGCGCCCGACTTGATCAGTCCGGGTCCCATGTTGTGCGGGTCGACATCGGGCTTGCTTCTAGGCAGGATCCCACCTCGGTCAGCAAACGTGATTTGCGATGCCGGGTGATGAACACGGGCTTTCCAGTCGTGAGCGAACAATCCGGTGTCTTCGTCGAGAATTCCGTTGGTGAATTCTTCGGTGAGTTTAGGACCGTAAACCTCAAGAGTCTTGTCGATAGGCACCATTTGGTCCCACCGCGTCAGAATGAAAGTCGGAAAATCCGCGTCGTGATCGAAGTGGTGGTGGGTAAAGAAAACCTTGTCGATGTCAGTTGGCGAAATACCGTTCTGCACCAACTTCCACGTTGTTGCAGGACCACAGTCGAAAAGCAGTTTTTCGTCGCCGATTTGAACGACATATGACGATCCAAAACGATCTGGCAACGGGGTCGGGGTCCCACAGCCAATTATGGTGACATCTGGTGTAAGTGGTTTCTTTGCGCCCATGAATGCTCCAACAGCACGACTAGTTTGAACGGGCGCAGATTACACCAACTCCTCGCCGAAACCTGTTTCTGCGGAAGTGATTACCTTCGGAACATCTGCTTGGTTGGAGCAGCTTCGGCTTCGACACCCGCCATTGCCATCTCCATCATTTGGATCATTCGATCCCTGAACATCACGACCTGATCCATTACAGCCATCACCTCGTCGACCCACTCGGGATCGTCTCGATCAATGTCGACGCGGATCTGCATGTGCCCAACATCAACTCCGGTACCGAGCTGTTTCTGCAATGGAGCCCTGGCACCACCCATTGGCTCATGCAATGTCAGAGTTGCTCGACTTTCACGAGCAGACACAAGATCAATGCCAGCCTTTTCTGCCATCACCCGCATACGAGTTGATTTCATCAACAGCTTGACGTGAGTGGGCATCGGACCGAATCGATCACGAAGTTCTTCGTCAATGTCGTTTATTTCCTCTTCAGAACGCATCCGAGCAAGTCGCTGATATATGGAGAGTCGTTGAGCAAGATCTTCGACGTAGCTGTCTGGAATTCGAGCATCGACACCAATATCGACGCGAACCGTAGAGAATTCGGGTTGGATGGGTTCGGCCGCCTCTTCATCACCTTGATCGGCTTTGAGTTGACGAACTGCGTCGGCAAGTAGCTTCGTATACAGGTCGAATCCAATGGCAGATATTTGTCCGGACTGTTCGGCACCCAGCAAGTTACCAATCCCTCGAATCTCAAGGTCACGAAGGGCAATTTGGAATCCTGCTCCAAGCTCGGTGGCGGCAAGAATGGTGTTGAGCCGTTGTTCAGCCTGTTCGGTCAGTTGCTTCGAGCGCGGAACCATCAGGTAGGCATACGCTCTGTTAGTCCCACGTCCAATTCGACCACGGAGCTGATAGAGCTGCGACAGACCAAACATGTCAGCGCGATCGACGATCAGCGTGTTTGCATTCGGCAGATCAATTCCCGATTCGATAATGGTCGTACAAAGCAGGACGTTGAACTCCTGGCGATCAAATGCGGCCATCACCTGCTCAAGCTCGTCTTCAGCCATTTGACCGTGACCGATTTGAACCTGGGCCTCAGGAACTAGCTTCTGGATCCGATTACCGACTAGCTCAATGTCTTTCACACGGTTGTGAAGATAGAAAACCTGCCCGCCACGATCTAGTTCTCGAAGGATGGCTTCACGAATGAGGTCATCGCTGTCTTCTGAGACATAGGTCTTGATCGGCAAACGCTCCTCTGGTGGAGTTTCGATTGTGCTCATGTCCCGCACGCCTGAAAGTGACATGTGGAGCGTTCGGGGAATCGGTGTTGCACTTAGGGTCATGACATCGACCTGGGTTCGTAAACGCTTTAGGCGTTCCTTATGACCGACGCCGAACTTATGCTCCTCGTCAATGATCACAAGACCAAGGTCTTTGAACCGCACGTCTTTCTGGAGGAGTCGGTGTGTACCGATAACAATGTCGGCACTACCGTTCGCAATGTTCGCAACGGTTTCTTTTTGCTGCTTATCAGTGCGGAACCTTGATAGAACTTCGACCTTTGCAGGGAACGGTCCCAGACGCTCTGAAAATGTCTCGAAATGCTGCTGAGCAAGAACAGTCGTTGGTACGAGGAGTCCGACTTGTCTTCCGGACTGAACAGCTTTGAATGCAGCTCGTAGCGCGATTTCTGTCTTTCCGTACCCAACATCACCACACACCAGGCGATCCATCGGACTCGGAGACTCCATGTCCTCTTTCACCGCCTCAATGGTCGTGAGTTGGTCTGGCGTTTCTTCAAACGGGAAGCTCGCTTCCAGAGCATCCTGCCACGGGGTATCTGGGGTGGCAGCGAATCCAGTTGCCACCTGTCGCGAGGCGTAAAGGGCGATCAACTCACCAGCGAGTTGCTCCGCAGCTTTCTTCGCCCTCGCCCGCGCTTTGCTCCATTCCTGGGTGCCAAGACGGGTGAGTCGCGGCGCCGCGTCGGCAGTTCCGTGGTAAAGCTGAATGCGGTCTAAATGATCAGTAGGGACGTAAAGCTTGTCGTCTTCGGCGTATTCGAGGACCAGGTATTCCTGACCCTCGTCACCCATGACCTCGGTTCCATTGAACTTGGCAATACCATGCTCGACGTGTACTACATAAGAGCCGGGCTTCAATTGTTCGAGAGCCGGTCCCTTGCGCATCGGACGCTTTCGTACACGCCGTCGTTCTTTCTGGAATCCAAACACTTCGGCATCGCTGTAAATAGCTACCTGTGAACCATCTGCCGCTTCGACTCCGAATCCGGTCCGCAAATGACCGGGAACGATCGACACTTCACCAGGATTTGGGGACTCATCGATCGATTCTAGAAGTGACGATTCGAGTTCATTTTCCTCAGCAAGTTCGTGGAATCGTTGGGCATGATTCGTAATGACGACCGTTCGTTTCTTTTCAACAACACCTTTTTTTATCGATTCGATCGCATTTTCAACTCCGCCAGATACAAGCGGCGAAGGTGTGAACGGTAATGCCAATGACCCACCTGGCAACTCAGAAGCGTCTATGCCCCATGGAGAAAGAGTGATGCTGCGAGGTCGAGCGTCGATCGCGTCTGCAATGAATCCCCACTCGATGTGTGGTTGAGCAAACCCAACCGGAACCTCGCCCCGCTTCTCTTTCACCTCGCGAAGTTGAACCATTCGGCGATCTTGGGAATGTGCTGCTTCTTCAATAGCTCCCGGGCGTAGTTGCACCAGAAGCGACTCGGTCGGCAAGAAGTCAAAAATATTTCCGAAATTGAAGAAGCCAGCATAGAACGATATTTCGTCGACCGTCTCCCCTGCCAGCGCTTGTCCTAACTCAGAAGGAATTCTGCGCTGAGCTTCTTCTGACGTACCGAGCAGGTCCATCTTTCCAAGGATTTCTTGCACTCGGTCCTGATCGGCAAGCAATGGCAACGTCTCTCGCGCTGGCGGGATCGTGATATTCCGCATCTTCCGAGAAGACCGTTGAGTTGCCGGGTTGAAGCTGCGAATGCTTTCGATCTCGTCATCGAAGAGTTCGATTCGGATCGGGAAGTCACGCGAAACCGGAAAGATATCGAGAATGCCACCGCGCCGAGACATCGTTCCCGGTACTTCGACAGTAGGTTCGTGGGAGTAACCCATCGCGAGCCAGGTCTTGATTTGCTTGTCGAGGTTAATTCGATCTCGAACACTCAAACTGTGAGTTGAACCATCGAAGGCAGCACGCTCCAGAGTCGCCTGGGACGCTGCACTAACCGACGAAATGACAAGCGGCTGCCGAGCGTTCTTGATTTCGCCTCGTAGCGCGGCCAGTGTACGGATTCGTTGGTGGCTCGCTCCAAGATCAGGAACGTACCGTTCGAATGGAATGTCCTCAGATTCAGCAAAATGAAAAATTGGAGCCGAATCACCTAGCCACGTAAATAACCTGTCGTGCAATTTACGCGCTGAGTCAGGATTCGGGGTCAGAACAAAAACTGGCGCGTCGATCTCTCGCCACAAAGTAGCGATCGTCGCCTCGGTCGCCGGGTCGGTAGCGATTGCAGCAGCCTGCCCACGTGGGGACTTAAGACTGTTGATCAGCCCAGAGAATTGTTCCGTTTGACCGAGTAAAGGTAGTAGCCCCGAAAGGCTCATTTATGTTTCCGTTCCTGATTTTGTCTTCACCAGTCAACAAACTGGTAAATTGCCGTCGCGCTGTGTTTTTAAACACAGATAGAGGGCCATCGAACGAATCCGGTGCCCTTCAAACTATGTACATTTCATGCTAGCACCGCCTAGCAGGCGGAGTTAGGGACAATACAAAATAACCACTGTCGTTTTGTCCAACTTCCAAATAATGGTCAACAATCAATAGATGGCTGATACGAAGGCAAACATTTACGGAAACTCGAACGGATCATCTTCAACCCGTCGGGTGGTCGTAAAGCTCGGAACCAACCTGCTCACGGGCGGGCAGGACGAACTCGATTTGCAAACGATCGGAGAATTGTTTCGCCAGATTGCGGAGGTTAAAAAGACCGGAGTCGAAGTACTCGTGGTTACCTCTGGAGCGGTTGCAGCCGGACGCGAGTCACTTTCAAGGACTCCTGAAAAAGACCGCCTGCAAAGTGGAACTGTGGCATACAGGCAAGCACTCGCAGCACTCGGCCAGCCGCAGCTAATGAAGACATTCGAAGCGCTGTTTGCCGAACACAACGTCGAGATTGCCCAAGCCCTTATTTCTCGAGGCGATCTACAAAGTCGAGCCCGGTATTTGAACGTCCGGAACACCCTGGATGCTCTCCTTGCGATAGGAGCTGTACCTGTTCTGAATGAGAATGACGTAGTCGCGGTCGAGGAACTTGCTGGAGAGGTCTACGGCGACAACGACCGCCTCTCGGCGATGGTCGCCAACACGGTCGATGCAGATCTGCTGATATTACTCGGGGACATGGACGGTCTTCATACAGCAGATCCTCACTTAGACCCCAACGCCGAGCTCATATCTGAAGTCGAGACGATTACCCCTGAGTTAGAAAGAGTGGCGCTCGGGCCCCACGACGGCAGAGGAAGCGGCGGAATGTCAAGCAAACTGGAAGCAGCAAATATTGCCATGGACTCGGGTATTCCAATGATCATTGCATCAGGTCGGTTGAACAATGTCCTAGTACGAATTTGCGAAGGTGAGCATATCGGTACCCGTTTTGCCCCATCAGTGACCAGACGCGAAAGTCGGAAGCGGTGGATTCTCACAGGTCGAACCGAGCACAGGGGTAGAGTGACCGTGGATGATGGCGCATCGAATGCTCTGCGGAAGCGTGGCAACTCTTTGTTACCGGCTGGTATCACTTATGTGGAAGGTTCGTTCACCAGAGGCGATATCATTGAGGTAATCGATCAAGGTGGTTCGACTATTGGCTGGGGTCTCGCGTCCTACCCGGCATCAGAAGTAGAGCTAATCAAAGGAAAAAATTCCCGCTTGTTGCCTGAGTTGCTCGGCCACTACTACGGTGCCGAAGTGATCCACAGAAACAATTTCGTTATCGCCTAAATACATCAGATCTCTCTAATTACATGACGACCACAGCATCATCACTCCATGAACAGGCTCTCGCGGCCAGCGCAGCCTCGCGCCAACTTGCGGTCGCAACCACCGAGCAGAAAAATGCTGCGCTCAACGCTATTGCGTCAGCGATTGAATCTGAGAAGAACACCATTCTTCGAGCTAACGAACAAGACCTAGAAACCGCAAAACGTGATGGTATTGAGTTCAAAATGCTCGAACGAATGACCCTGAACAACGCGCGAGTCAAGGATCTTGCTGACGCAGCGCGCAACATTGCCGCACTCGACGATCCAATTGGTGAAATTCTCGAAGAGCGCAAATTGCAGAATGGTCTTGATCTGCAACGCGTGCGAGTCCCACTCGGAGTAATCGGCGTTATCTACGAGAGCCGCCCGAACGTAACGATCGACATAGCCACGTTGTGTCTCAAGTCCGGCAACGGGGTTATTTTGCGAGGCGGTAAAGAGTGCATTCTGACGAACTCTGTTCTCGCCCGAATTGTGAAGGATGCTATCGAAAGCACCGAACTGCCAGGTGACCTTGTTCAGTTCGTTGAATCGACTGATCGAGCTCTTGTGCGCGAACTTCTCGAAATGGACGATGCGATCGACCTGATGATTCCTCGTGGCTCCGCCGACCTGGTTAATTTCGTTGGTCAACACGCGAAGATGCCTGCGGTGACTGGTGGTGTTGGCGTTTGCCACACGTATGTTGATTCAACTGCAGATCTAAATGACGCTTTGAACATTGTTGTGAACGCCAAGGTCCAACGACCAACCGTTTGCAACGCTCTCGATACTGTTCTTGTTCACCAGAACGTCGCTCGTGAATTCCTTCCTAAGCTCGCTGAACAATTTGGTGTAAACGGTGTAGAACTTCGAGCTGACGGTCGGGCAATGAGCGTCCTTGATGGCATTGCTACCGGAGATTCAGTAACTCCTGCCGCTTCGGATGATTTCGGAACCGAATTCCTGTCTTTGATTGCATCGGTAAAGATTGTTGATTCGATGGATGAGGCACTCGACCACATTGGCACATACGGGTCTGGACACTCCGAAGCAATCGTGTCGAGCGATACAGGCAACATTGAGCGATTCCTGAACGAAGTTGATGCTGGAGCCGTGTTCGCAAACACTTCCACAAGATTCAACGATGGTGCAGAGTTCGGATTGGGCGCTGAAGTCGCAATATCAACCAACAAACTGCACGCTCGCGGACCTATGGGGCTGAAAGAAATCACCAGCTATAAGTGGAAGGTCCGCGGTAAGGGCCAGATCCGAGGGTAATCGGATGCCGCAGTTTTATTTCGAGCGGGAAGTTCGAACTATCTCAGGTGAGTGCTACACAATCCTTGAGGATGCGAAGCCCGTCGGCAGGCTTGACCTGCACTACGCCCCTGGGATGGTTCATGGCACGATGATTATCGCCGAATCGCTAACCCAGGACTCGATTCAAGAACTTATTTCGATGGTCGATGAAGACCTGACTGACTCGATAGGCATCGAGAAGGACGACCTCGTAGTTCACGTACACCAGGGACGCGATCTAGGGGTTTACTCACGGGATGACTCAACTATGCAGGGCGGTAGAGCAGACGGTGGAAGTCATCCTCCGTCCGGGGCGTAATCAACTACTGGTCGAATACGTCTAGCAAAGCCTGGATGTAACCGTTCGCGTATGCCCGTCCACGGTGTCCCCAACCAGTGTCTCCAATAGTGATTGGGACATGATCGTTTACCAGCACCCCTTCGAAACCGATCTCTTTGTAGAGCTTTAGTGCTCGAATCATGTCGACGTGACCAGTGTTGATGAACTCCTCGACGAACGGCTCACCGGCGTTAGACACATTTCTGAAATGAACGTAAAGGATCTTGTTGCGTTCACCAAAGTACCTAATCATGTCGTAAATACCTTCACCTTCGGCATCTGCCATTTCGGAGAAGGTTCCCTGGCAAAACTCGATTGCGTTAGACGGTGAATCAACAATTTCGGTGAGACGCTTATACGCGTCAAAGCTGTTCAACAGTCTCGGGATTCCACCAACTGAATCGACTGGCGGATCGGCAGGATGAATTCCAATACGGATTCCCTCTTCCTCAGCGATCGGTGTAATGATCTTGATCCAGTACTCGAGGTTCTCCCACATTTCTTCTTCGGTGTACTCACGTCCGTGTGTAATAGGTTCATTGATGTGCTGGGAGTGATCGTATGCCGTGACCGTTGAACCTGCCCTGTGCGAGGAGTTCTCGGCGTTACGCCAAACACCCGACGGCATCCAGTTGTACCCAAAGATCGGAATTCCAGCACGAGCAATGTTCCTGATCGTGTAGATCATGTTTTCGATCTGTTGATCCCGCTTTGGACCGCCCAGAACAATGTTGTCGTAGAAAGCGCTCGGTACGTTCTCCAAAGCTTCAAGATGGAGTCCGTACGACTCGACCTGTTTGCGCAATGCGACGAGATCATCGAGTTCCCACTTCGCTTCGCCAGGAGCGACCGTATATCGCTCATGGGCGGCTTTGCCTGTGTAAGACTGAAGAACGACATCAGTTGCTGCATATTGAGCCGAGAAAGTAAGAAGGTCCTCGAACGACGTGTCATCGACACCACGTATGAAGTTAAATCCGAGCCGCATTTATTAGTTCTCCAGAATCTCGAAACACCGGGTAACGACATCATCGATTGAATCGTAGTCAGTAATGTCCACAGTTTCGAGACCATATTCGTCGATCGACTCCAGCATCAACCGGTTGTACTCGATGTTTCGAGGTAAATAACGCTGAATCAGCAGTTCCTCGTCCGAAGCACCTTGATAGAAGCGTTTAGTGGAGCGAATTCTCTCTTCGAGAAACTCGCTTGAAGCTGTTAGCCAGATGGCTCGAACGGCATCAAGTTCACTCACCAGTTGAGCAACAATCGGCGGCCACATTGCCCATCCCTCGTAAACTACCGGAAAGCTCCAGTCGGCGTGGGCACGAATCGACGCCTCAATCCCGGGCCACATCTCATCGTGCATTCCCATTCCGTCAGCAAGCAGCTCGCCGACAGTGCGCCGTTGGTAATACTCTCGATAATCGACACCATCCATTGAGTGAGACCTTGGATGTGTCTCGGCCGTCGTGACAGTCTTTATTGCCAGACCAATGTCATCAGTTGATATGCAACCGTATTCGAGACGAGAGGCGATCTTTCGCGCTACGGTCGACTTTCCTACCATAGGTGGACCGCCGATGATGATTACTTTTGGCTGTGGCATATCGACGCCAGTCTAAAGCGTCGAACAAACAGATGAAAAACCGAACCTAGTAGTTCTCGAAAAGCTGTCCCCAGGGGGTTTTCATCGCTTCGCGAACTCGTTTCCGTCCAACCACCGGTAGCCAGAACTTGTTGTGATAGATATTCGAAGCCCAGTAAGCCCAGGGAGCAATCGGAGAACGAAGCAGCATCTTTTCAAGTGGCTTCAAAGGACCGTGATAGATCAGTTTTTGACCTCGTGACGCAAACGTGTTCTCGTTACCAGCGAAATTCCAGTTCACGTCGGCAACGTCATCACCTACCAACTCTATTTCTTCTGGTTTACCAACTCCGAGCCCCATCTCATGTCCGATCCTGATCATAGGGATAGACATTGGATCGAAGCCCATCATCTTTGCCGCAACCGCATCAATAGCTACCTGGTCAGCGGAAGCAAGAATGATGTTCTTGTTGTGGATCCGCATTGCCCGTGGTCCCGGACCGTCACCAGCAAATGTCCCGTCCATAACAGCGAACAACCCGCTGTGTATCTCTTTCTGGATTTGAAGCAGATCAACGAGAGTTTCGTGAATAACAGCGTGAGTCCAATGACGATACCTGTGAAGTAATCCACCAAAAGCATTCTTCAATGCGCCGGTCATCGTCGTGAACACGTGGGTTTTGACGGTCGGTAGTTGAACGATGTTTGTTCCAGGGAACACTTCAGGAATATAAAGACCGTCTGGATAAACCTCATCCAGCACAAGCATTTTCGCCGAAGGCTTGTATGGCACCCACTTCACGGGCGGGACGTCAAGCGTCACGTGATCGAGACCCAGTCTGTCTTCTACAAGCTTGTGCTTGTTCTTCTCACGACCTTCAACAGGGTTCACAACGACCGTTCCGTTGTGCGCTGCAGTCAGGTTCTCGTAACCATCAGCTTTTAATTTCTGGGCGACACCGTCTATTTGCCACGGAGCGGTCGAACAAGCTGGGTAGTAGTGCTGCCAGGAAATGTTCACCTTGAGATAGGTGTCGATGTCAGGAGTCAGCGCGGTCTGGTAGTCAGCAAGGTCAAGAAGCCGAGCATAATCATCTATCACCGTCTCGGGAGACGTGTAAAGAACCGCCACTTTTCCGAGTTGTGGTTCAGCATGCGGGATATCGGGCTTGGTTAGTAACTTACCGTCGTCTCGGTTCATCGACACCATTTGTGAGCGCGTTCCTTATAAGTTGATACGGTGAGATCAGTTCGTACGGTATAACCTGAAGCATATTCGCCGGATATGCACGTTTGTTAGTACTAAAGTGTATCTTCGGTCGAAATTTGTGCACACACCAGCCAGAAGCGTAATTCAACCAAATTGAGATCCCTACTACAAATAGATTCATGCGTTCACGTCATGCCTCCCGAGGTGAATTTCTCCAAAGATCAATTCTTGAGGTCAGACAGAACGTTTCGCGAGCTTTTCTCTAATCCGAATTCGAAGATCGTTCAGGCTGATCAGTTAATCGAGTCCATGAATGCGTCTGCCATCGATGTTTCCGTGTGTGCGGGGTTTGGATGGACCGATCCTGAGCTGGCTGCCATGTCAAACGATTACAACCTTCAAATAGCGAACGAATACCCTGATCGCCTACTTCCGCTTTGCAGCGTGAACCCTCTCTGGGGTCAGCAAGCCGTTGATGAGATCGAGCGTTGCGTGGAACTGGGGGCCAAAGGCGTTGGAGAACTCCACCCGAACACTCAAGGTATTCTCGATGCCGACCTGGCTTCACTGGCTCCGGTGCTAGACCTGACTCGTAATTTAGATATTCCAGTCCTTGTACACACATCGGAACCCGTTGGACACGGCTATCCGGGCAAGGGGACTGTCACGCCTGAATTTCTGATGGCTCTTGTGAATGCTTACCCGAACAACAAGTTCATATTCAGCCATTTCGGTGGAGGACTGCCGTTCTACGGCCTGATGCCAGAAGTTCGAACCGCGCTCAAGAATGTCTACTTCGACTCTGCGGCATTTCCATTCCTGTACCGGTCTGATGTGTTCGAAGTATCCGCGAAAGCAATCGGATTCGAAAAAATCCTGTTCGCAAGCGACTATCCGGTTGTGAGTCAACGGAGAGCGCTGGATGAGTTTGCATCGGCCGAGCTATCGAACGAATCTCGAACGGCTGTTGCCGGCGGAAATGCGCAATCGTTGTTCGGTATCGGCGCATAAAGGGCGTGGTGTTCTCACAGCAATCTCACTTTGGTTCCATTGATTAATTTGCGTGCACCCCTAAAACGGCGGTATTCTGGCGGGTACGAACATGATTAGCTCGAAGCGTAACCACAACCCAAACACTACATGTCTGTGTATGTGTCTCTGTACGACCGCAGAGGTTGTCGGTGCCGCACGTTATTGTTCCTGTTGAAATCGCAGCAATAACCAGAAGTTACGAGCCACAACCTCTGCAATCGCAGGGGTTTTTATTGCTCAAAAATCCTTTTACTCCTAAGCACTTTCAACACAGATTAACCATGTTCAACATCATCAAAATAACTCTCACGGGAATTCGCAAAGCTGTCGAGTCAGCTCAAGGTTTCGGCGTCGAGACTGATTCACTCAGAGCACGACCCAAGGCACGCTAGACCGTTCTACAGTATTCCAACTGCTCACGAAATTGCTGACGCAACTTTCGGTGAGGTGTAACATCCGCCCCTGAAACAGCGAGTGGTTTTTCGCTGCGTTAGGGGTTTTGTTTTGCCAGCGCTCACTTCGGAACAAAAAGGACATTTTGAAGAATATGGTTTTCTTCGCGTCGACGATGTATTCGACCCTGAAGAAACTATCGATCCGGTTATTGCCGAATACGCTAGTGTTCTCGACCGACTGGCAGAAGATCTTCTTGCTGAAGGCAAGATTTCTTCTACCTACTCTGAACTTGAATTCAGCGACCGAGTTACCAAGATCTACAGCGAGTCAGGAGAAGTACACAATCAGTATTTCGACTTCTCCCTCCCACAAAATGGGATCAAAGCTGACACCCCGTTCTGGGCAGGACCCGCCGTTTTCAAGGCGCTCACTGCTCCCGGCGTACTTGATGTTGCCGAATCGCTGGTTGGCTCCGAGGTTTACTCGAATCCAGTGCAACACGTGCGTATCAAAGTTCCCGAAGATCAGTCACCTAGAGATAAAGATGGCAACGTAATGTTCGGCGCAACACCGTGGCATCAGGATGCCGGCGTAATCAACGCAGAAGCTGACGACACCAACTTACTGACTGTGTGGTTTCCATTAATGGACGCCAGTGTTGAAAACGGTTGTTTGACGGTTGTCCCGGGCTCTCACCGCGGCGAACTCCTTACGCATTGCCCTGGCTACAAGGATCGTCCTGGTCTGCAAATTCCTGAGACTCTATTCGATGTGGGCGACTCAATGCCCGTGCCTGTAAAAAAAGGTGGGGCATTGCTTCTGACAAAGAAGACTGTTCATGCAGCTCTTCCGAATGTGAGTGACAGAATCAGGTGGAGTTTCGACCTTCGATACCAACCAACCGGCGAGGCAACCGGTCGTGAAGTCTTCCCAGGTTTCGTCGCCAGGAGTTCATCCAACCCGGACTCGGAACTGCATGATCCTCAAGCTTGGTTCGAAATGTGGCAGCACGCCCGGGACTCTCTAGCGTCAGGCGAACAACCCACTTTCAACAGGTGGAACCTCGACGATCCGGCCTGCGCGTGATTCCTACCCCTGAAGAACTCGAAATATTCCGCAAGGCGGGGAAGATCGCAGCCGATGCACGGAACTGGGCAGCACAAAATATCGCTCCTGGTGTACTCCTACGTGAGTTGCAGAAAGGTATGGAAGAGCGTATCCGTGATGCCGGAGCGTTGCCTTCGTTTCCGGCGCAGACCAGTCGAAATCACGTAGCTGCTCACTACTGTTCATCGCCAACTGACAAAACTCGTTTTGAAGAAAACGACCTCGTGAAAATAGACGTTGGTGCCCACATCGATGGCTACGTTACCGACACCGGAGTTTCTGTCGATCTATCGAGGGATGGTCGATGGAGTTCTATGATCGCTGCTGCTTCGGATGCACTCGACGCTGCGATTGCCATGTGCAAACCAAACGTGCTAGTCGACGATATTGGCGATCGCGTCGGTGAGGTGATTGATGGTGCCGGATTCAATCCGATCTTGAATTTAACTGGTCACGGGCTAGGTCATTGGACACTACACGACCGACCGCAAATTCCTAACGTTCGAATCGGAGCTCCAGGTAAGCTAGAGGCAGGTTTCATTTTTGCGATCGAACCTTTTGCGACTTCCGGAAGGGGTCGAGTTCGAGACGACGGAGAGCCTGAAGTATTTCGATTGACCAGGCAACCGAAAGTTTCAAACAAGATCGACAGCGAAGTTCTAGATTCGATCAATGAATGGAACGGATTGCCAATCGCTCGACGTTATTTTTCTCACTTGCCTCGTAAGCCATTTGAGCGAACGTTGAAAGAATTGACCAAACAAGGTGTACTTGATGAATACCCACCACTCGTCGAAGGTGAAAACGATCACGTTGGCTGGAAAGAGCACACCATCTACATCGGCCCTGACGGTCCTGAGGTCATAACGCTGTAGTCAGTTCTCTGACTTGACCCATCGACAAGCTCAGGATGAAGTCGGAAATAGAGCTGTGCTGCTCACGACCAAGTGACGAAGTCACGCCCGGAGCTCAACGAACCCTCCCTCGGGACTTGGGGGAGTTAGATGGGGAGGCTGCGATGCTTGACCCAAGGACGAATATAAGACCGATCACTAACGAGTCACGATCGCGTTCAGCCGTGTCCTCCCTCCCGGACTGGGAGGGAGTTAGAGGGTGGGAGACTGCGGCGCGTGACCCAAGGACTAATGTCCGCCTGGTCACTAACGAGTACCGCTAAAAAAGAAAGAGCCCTCCTTGCCGGGAAGTGGAGAGCTCTTTTGGACTTCGGGCTACCCGCTCAGCACTAACTGAGGGGGGAAAGCCTTTTATTTACTTTGCGCTAGACGGCTGGCCTGAAGTTGGCCTGCATTTCTGAGTTCAATCGGCCGGTGATATCATCCAGATGCACTACATAAGGTTGGTTTTCCGAATGTTCTTGACTAGCGCTAGTTCAAGTTCATTACGTTCCGAAGGCCAGTCGGAATAGACCGCTGTACTGTTAGTGGCGCACCAAGCTGTGGTGTCAGCTCGATCACGAACCGGGTGCTCTTGACTACCAGGCTGTTAGACGAGGTAAGTCCAGATGCGCTACCACCGTTAGCTGAGTTTCCGTCCGTGTATGCAATTGAGTCGTTTGAGCCGATTGCAGTACCCGTAATACGGTCCATCAACTACACAGTAATTTCAGCTTTTTCACCATCTTCGAGCAGATCGTCACCGTTGTTTGTACCAATGAAGGTTTGTGACCATGCAACGTCTGAGAGACGCTGCTTCTCATCTGCGTACGAGATGATCGTTGCTGTTGCCGCACCAGGAACGATGTCCGGGTCTGTCGCTGCTCCATTCTCTGTGAAAGGTGCAGTCAGGTCGACTGGCTCACCAGCGAGAGAGTTCGAGACAATGAAGACGATCTTGTATATAGCGTCGGTTGATCCCTGCTTACCTGCGAATGCGATAAGCACGATGGCTGTTTCGAGACCGGTAATACCCTTCTGGGTACCGGCGTTTGGTGCGTAATTGCTCCTAAACATATCTTTATTTCCCCTTTACGCACTGCTGCCGTTTTCCCGTGACGCCCCCACCAACGTGGTGGTATTCCCTCTAAGCGTCTGCCTGGCTTGCGTTATTCGGATTCGGGGCCGGAAGTGAATCCTGTTTCGCTCGTCAGACCGGCTGTCAGTGCTGATAACCACTACGATGCCGTGCTCACACCACCGAAACATCGTTGGGTTTACGGGCTGCAATCCGTATTTCTACCTAAAGATCAACACTCATTTGTGGTCCGTCGGGGTACCAACCGTTAGCGAGAGGCTGCTCCTAGCTCCGGTTCAATTCGTATTGGAGCTACAAAGCCGGTATTACTTTCGTGCAACCTCCTGCAAACCTTAGACACAACAAAGAAAGTTGAAACAGTCGGGGTGGGGTTAGATCAAGTCATGTCGGCTCGCACACAGCAGGGCTAGGCCGGTTGCGAAAGTGGGGCTAGGCGGAGTGCGAAACTGCCGATAGGGGGCTAGGAAAGGGCAGGCAAAGCGAAAGCCCTCGGCGCTTTGCCGAGGGCTTTTAAAGCAGTTTTAGCGCTGGACGCTATGAAGGCAGGGAATTCTTCACAGCTTCGAGAGTCTTGGCGATGTCCTCATCTGTGTGAACAGTAGAAACAAACCATGCTTCGAACTGTGAAGGGGGTAGGTAGACGCCGTTGTCTGCCATCGAGTGGAAGAAGGCTCCGAAGGCTTCGCGGTCTGTCGCTGATGCGCTTGCCATGTCGTTCACGTCATTCGAGGTGAAGAACACGGTCATCAATCCGCATGCCTTTTTAATGACCGCGGGAACACCGGCACTATCGAATACCGACTGTACACCTGACGAAAGAGCGTCGGTTTTGGCTTGCAATCCTTCATACACACCGGGCTTCGAAAGCTCGTCGATGGTTGCGATACCTGCTGCCATGGCAACCGGGTTACCTGAGAGGGTTCCGGCTTGGTACATCGGACCCAGAGGTGCAACTTCAGACATAATTTCCGCACTGGCGCCGTATGCTCCAACAGGGAATCCGCCACCGACGATCTTGCCGAGACACGTAATGTCCGGAGTTACCCCGTATACCGATTGAGCGCCACCAAGTGCCACTCTGAATCCGGAGATCACTTCGTCAAATATTAGAAGTGATCCGTGCTCGGTTGTCAGCTGACGCAGACCTTCGAGGAATCCTGGGTCAGGCGGAACAACTCCCATGTTTCCACCGATTGGCTCGACGATTACGGCCGCGACTTCGTCCTTGTTTGCCTCCAGGAGTTGTCGAACAGAATCCAGATTATTGAAATCTGCAACCAAAGTGCTAGCAGCGTATCCAGCGTGAACACCTGCTGATGAAGCTATCCCCTGGTTAGCCAAACCAGACCCTGCTTCGACGAGCAAAGCATCCTCATGACCGTGGTATCCACCGTTGAACTTAAGAATCTTGTCACGGCCAGTCTTTGCCCTTGCAAGGCGTAAGGCGGACATTGTTGCTTCCGTTCCGGAGCTAACGAACCGGACGACCTCAATTGACGGAACGGCATCGACCACTCTGTGGGCCATCTCAACTTCAAGTTCAGTTGGAGCTCCAAATGAAGTGCCGAGCTTTGCCGCTTCAACCGCGGCATCGATAACCGCAGGGTGAGAGTGCCCGAGAATCATGGGACCCCACGAGCAAACGTAGTCGATAAGCTCGTTGCCGTCAGCGTCCCAGATTTTTGAGCCCGAAGCTTTCTCGAAAAATATCGGGGTTCCGCCTACGGATCCCCACGCTCTTGCAGGACTATTCACGCCGCCTGGGATGATTTTTTTCGCTTCGTCGAAAAGTTGTGCTGACTTAGCACGGCTCAATTTGCGCCTCCATGTTTGGGCAGTCTTCATTGGCGTGACCATTTTGGCGCAAAAAAAGGGCACTGAAACAGTGCCCTTATAGCTCTTTTTGGCTTGTTTAGGCGCTAATCAAGCTCGAACTCTTCTTCAGATTCGTGCTTTAGTGCGAAAACCTTCTCCACTGCCTCGGCTGCGCTATCTTCTTCGCTCCTGAGGAACGAGATCGGGTCGGCGAGGATGCGGCGAACAAGTGCGCGGGTCATATTTTCGACTGACTTCGCGTCTTTTTCACTTAACCCTTTGAGTCGGCCTAGTGTTTGAGCAACTTCTTCCTGGCGCATCTTTTCCATTCGAGCACCCAGGGTTTTGATTACCGGCTCAGCATCGAGACCAGTCAATCGCTCCTTGAACCGTCGGATTCCATCTTCGATCAGTTCACGGGCTTCTTCTGCAGCCTCTTCACGAAGTTCCCAACTCTCGGCTGACTTCTCGCGAAGTTCGGCAAGGCTAATCATGTGCACATTCGAAACTTCAGATGCCTTAGGGTCAACATCCCGCGGCATACCGACATCCAAAACGTGGAGATCACGGTCTGGTCGCTTTGCCATGAATCGTTGAACCATGTCAGCTGGTACAACCGGGGTTGTGGCAGCGGTACAAGTAATAAGAAGGTCCATCGACTCGAGCGTCTCTTCAATGTTCTCGAAAGGAATCTGAGGAGCACCCATCTCTTCTGCGAGGACTCGACCTCGGTTCATCGAGCGGCTGGCAACGATCATGTCGTCAGCACCGTAACGTCGAAGTGCCCGTGCGGTCAGCTTTCCAGTCTCACCAGCTCCGACCAGAAGCATCTTTTTGCCTTTGAGGTCGCCAACTGATTTCTGGAGCTCTTGAACACCAAGCGAAGAGACTGAGAGTCGGTTTCGACCAAGGCTGGTTTCTTTTCGGATTTTCCTGCTGGTACGGATGGCAGCATGGAACATGCGCGAAAGCACAGGCTCTAGGGTGCCAGCCTCTCCTGCTGCCTGGAGCGCCCGAGTGACCTGACCGATGATTTGCGATTCACCAAGCGCGACAGACTCAAGTCCGGAAGTTACAGAGAAAAGGTGACGAGCTACTTCGTCGCCAGTAAGTGTGTAAATGTGCTCGTCAATTGAACCCAGGCCTGCATGCTCAGGAACGGCATCAATGAATTCTTTGAGCTGTCGAACACCGAGTTCGGGATCGTCGGCGACAGAGTAGATTTCGGTTCGGTTGCAGGTCGAGAGAATCACACCGCCGCCAGCATGTTTCGCCAGGCGGTCCAGATGCTCTCTGAGGGAATGTGTTGGTACAGCGACGCACTCCAGGAGTTCGACCGGAGTACGTTCGATATTTATACCAGCGAGAATGAAATTCAATTTATGTTCGATTCGCCGTGACCTACCCGAATAACTCTAATTCACGTTAGAGTCGAAGCCCTCTACAACCGACGGTAGTCAGGTAACAAAAACTACTCGACTGTAAAAGTTAGCACGTGATATTGCGTGTTTCACCTAGTTAAATGAGAGGTCTGTGAGATTTCTGCAGTTGCTAACGCCTCCCGGGAACACTAAGTTATCGACAACTGAGGAATAATTCCGTAAAAAACTAACATTCGGGCAACTACATGACGATCACTCACCCTTCCGAGCGGGGCTATGCGCTGGACAACGTATTTGTGACCACAGACTGGCTCGCAGATCACATAAATGACCCTGACATAAGAGTGGTAGACACGGATGTGCCTGAACTGTACGCCGAAGAGCACATTCCGGTTGCTGTAAACCCGGTCGACCATTACTACAAAACGTCTCTAGACGACCGCACGCATATCCAAGTCCCTGAAGTGTTTGCTCAGACAATGCAAGACCTGGGTATCGGTGACGACACGCTGGTTATCGCGTATGACAGGTCGGGAGGTGTTTATTCGTTCCGTCTCATGTGGGCACTTCACTACCACGGGTTTACGAACGTCAGATTCCTTGACGGTGGTCTCCAGAAATGGAAATCGGAAGGTCGTAAGACGTCTACTGAACCTGTAAGCCGCTCAGGCGAAACGCACAACAACAAAGGTTTCACTCTAAAAGTTAACTCGGAAATTTTCGCTTCGAGACAGCGTGTGCTGGATTCAATCGACGACGACAACGTCGTACTACTCGACGTCCGTTCCGACGCCGAATGGGAAGGTCTAAACAAGCGAGGAGGGCCAAGAGGCGGCCGCATACCAGGGGCTGTTCACCTCGAATGGGTTAATTTCCACTCAAACGACGAAATACCCATCCTGAAACCTGCCGATGAAATTCGAGAAATGCTCACTGGTCTTGGTGTCACACCTGACAAGAACGTAATTACTTATTGACAGGGAGGCATCCGTGCGGCGCACGGATTCTGGACCTTGAAGCTGGTTGGCTTTGAGAACGTTCGTGACTATGACGGATCATGGCGAGAATGGGCAGTCGTTGATAGTTGTCCGGTTGAAAACCTCACCTGAGATCACCTGAATCCGATTCGGATGAAGTGGCGTGGAAATTAGTCAGAATCTATTACCTCTTCCACTGGTGACAGTCTTGCTCCTTCAAACGACTTATTTTTCTAAGCGCGTCCCGATTACTCGGTTATTTTTTCTCGGCTCCATCGTCATCGTCGCAATCCTCGTGGCAGCATGCGGCTCCGACTCTCCGCAATCAACGGAGCCGGTTTCTGCTGAAAACCACGTTTCCTCATCTCTAACTGGCGACAGAAACGAATTACAGGGAATCGACACCTGGATCAACAGCGAACCATTCACGATCGCCGATCAACTTGAAGACAACAAAGTCGTACTGGTCGATTTCTGGACGTATACGTGTGTTAACTGCCTGCGGACTTTGCCGTTCCTCCAGGACTGGTATGAGAAATATTCCGACCATGGCCTGGTGCTGATCGGTGTTCACTCACCAGAATTCGAGTTCGAGAAAGTTGTTGATAATGTTGCGGAGGCTTCAGAACGCGAAGGTGTTTTTTGGCCGATTGCGCTCGACAATGACTTTGAAACCTGGAGAGCGTTCAGTAACCGGTACTGGCCGGCGAAGTACCTGATCAATCCCGATGGAGAGATCGTTTATCAACACTTCGGCGAGGGTGCGTATGTGGAGGCGGAGGAAGCGATACGTGAAGCATTGACTAATGCTGGTAACGATATTTCGGACATTCCCCTTGGCTCAGTAAACAATCCAGATCGCGATCCAAACGCTGACCGATACACTCGAGAACTTTACGCGGGGTACGAGAGAAACTTTTCTATCAACGGACTTTACGCCGGTCAGGAGCAGTACTACCTCGACCAGGACAGGGTCCGAGAGTACGTTGATGACGGTGTTTACGAACTCCAGAAATGGTACCTGCAAGGGAACTGGCAAAACGGACCTGAATCAATCATTCACGCCCGCGAAACATCAGACCTTGAAGATCACATCGCGTTCAAATTCGTAGGCAGGAGCGCGAACGTAGTTATCGACCCGACTGAACCAGGTGACTTCGATGTTTACGTCGAAATCGACGATCGTCCTCTGAGAGAAGAGGAAGCCGGTGACGACATTGAATTCGACTCAGATGGAAATTCATACTTCACCGTCAACGAAGCAAGAATGTACAAATTTCTCGAAATACCTCAGTTCTCTGAGCACGTTTTGAAACTTTCTTCAAACTCCGACAAGTTTGCGATATTCGCATTCACGTTCGGGAATAACCGTGGCGGGTTCTAAACATGCGGATAAAACGAAGCGTCGCCATATTGCTGTTTGCTACGATTTCGCTCGCAGCAATTGTGGTTTCCTGTTCGGGATCTGAATCTGAGGTTGAGCCAACCTCCGGAACTCAGCCAGAGCCAACTGGTTCCGAAGACACAAGTTGGACTGCAATTCCCAACGGTCTAAACGCCGAACTTGCAACGCCTGACCTTGGCAAAGGTATTCAACGCTTTGGAGTCGTTCTCTCAAGTGAAGACGGCTTGTTGCGATTCCCAATCGTGAGATTCTCGGTCAACCACTACCCAAACGGGTATGACAACCCGGAAAATTCGACCGCATCGCAAACAGTTACTGCAAGGTTTTATGAATTCCCGTTTGGTACGAGAGGGATTTACACAACTGAGCTAGATTTCAGCGAGACTGGTTATTGGTCAGCAGTAGCCAGCGCGCCAATGAGTGATGGCTCCACAGCATCAGTGGAAGTCCGCTTTCGGGTGAACGAACGTCCCGAATCGGTCAAGGTTGGCGAGCCCGTACCACTGTCCGCATCTCGAACACTCAACTCTGTTTCTGATATTTCTGAGTTAACTACTGGAAGCCATCGAGACCCCGAGCTGTACAGACTTTCGATTGCCGACACCGTCGCTGGTGATAGGCCGTTCATGGTGGTGTTCGCCAGTCCCGCGTTTTGCACAAATGCCGTCTGTGGACCACAAGTCGAAGTGGCGAGTGAACTGCGTGAAGATTACGGTGAGCAATTTGATTTCCTGCACGTCGATCTTTATGAAAATCCCCATGAAATACAGGGAGACCTGAGCAGAGCAGTTCTTACTCCACTTCTTGATGAGTGGAGACTTTCCTCACAAGAATGGACGTTCGTAGTCAACGAAGACGGGATAGTCACGCATCGCTTCGAAAATTTCGCGCCAAAAGACGAACTGATCGAGGCGATCGAGGAAGTACTCGGAACTTAGTCCGCCTGGTTACACCTACAATTCCTGATGATTTCCGAAATGCCTTCAGGCGCACTCATCCGGAGCAGGTGGATTGACGGACTGGCTCAACTTAGCGAAAAACGCCGAATCAGATCTATTTGATCTGATCGAAAAACTAGTGCTGATCGAATCGCCAACTCGCGATAAAGCAGCAAACGATCAGCTCTCCAAAATCGGACGAGAGCTCCTTGAGGAATTGGGCGGCACCAGCCAGGTCCACCCCCAGAAGGAGTTCGGGGATCATGTTTCGGCGACCTGGTCATCTGAAGCCGTTAAACCGCACGGGTTTGTCGTAGGGCATTTGGACACCGTTTGGCCATTTGGGACACTCGAACGCGTTGGTTATTTCGAGGAAAACGGGCGGATGTACGGTCCCGGCGTTCTGGACATGAAAGCCGGAATTGCGACAACCGTCATTGGCTTGCGATTGCTCCAGGAGAACAACCTCTGGCCTGACCGCCCTCTGACTGTCTTGTTCACTACTGATGAAGAGGTAGGCAGCCCGTCTTCTCGGCCGGTAGTTGAGTCATTATCTAAAGGAGCTGCATACGCGCTTGTGATGGAACCGGGGCAAGGTGCGCAAGGTGCTCTGAAAACCCAACGAAAAGGACTGGGCGAGTTCGTCGTTTCCGTTGAGGGCGTTGCAAGTCATGCAGGCGCATTTCCAGAACGCGGTGCATCAGCAATCCACCAACTCTCCAAAACGATCATCGAACTGCAAGACCTAAACGACTGGGACAACGGTGTAACAGTGAACACCGGTCTCATTTCAGGGGGGTCAGCCAGAAACACGATACCCGCCTATGCCGAAGCCACAGTTGACGTTCGAGTGAATACGGACTCACAAGCTGAATTGATCGAACGCACAATCAACAGCTTTGAAACAAGCATTCCGAACACCTCAATCAACATTTCTGGCGGGTTCCATCGCCCACCAATGGAGCGTTCGGAAGGAATTGCGTTGCTCGCTCGCCAGTTGATTGATTGGTCGGGGTCGTTCGGGTTTGAAATGACCGAAGAATCGACCGGTGGCGGCAGTGATGCCAATCTCACAGCAGCCATGGGAGTACCGACAGCTGACGGCATGGGTTCAAAGGGACAAAACCCCCATGCGGAAGGCGAAAATATCGAAATCGCGGAACAAGTGAATCGACTGGCTCTGTTTATGAAAGCTATAAACTCGCTCTAAACAGTTAGTTTTCCAGCCCATGGCACAACCTCGTCCCATAAGCACTCGACACGACCCAGATTTGACTCGGAGATCGGCGGTTGAGCGCGGTCGAGAATTGAACCTGAATCGAGTCCTGGTCCCCTTGAGTGGTGTGAGCAGAGGCGAACAAATCTTGCCTTATGCTTCGATGATTACGGACTGGTTCCATGGCGAGCTCACACTGTTTCACAGCCTCCCACCAACACATCATATGAGAGGAGTGCTGAGCAGTACTGTCAACTATCCCGATGCTCCGCACGATCGTGGCACCGCACTAGCTACTTCGTATCTCGAAGAGATAATCAGTCGCCTGTCTCCACACGGCATCCGGGCTCGATGGGGACTAGCATCGGGTGATCCCGCTCCTATGATCGCTTCCAGGTCAGTCACCAGTTCTATTGGTCTTGTAGCGATGGCAACATCAGCCCGCGCACGGTCTCACCGTTTCTTTGCACCGGGATTACTAGATCACTTGTGGAAGTGCACAACGGCACCGTTGTTGATCGTGAACCCAAATCATCGAACTCTAAACGGGGCATCTCCAGCACCGCCGTCCAAACTGATTATCCCTTACAAGGACGAAGCTACCGCTGCCGCGTTCCCTTATGCCAGTGCAATTGCTGGAACTAGTCGTACAGAAATCATCGTTTGTACGAAGGGCACCAGCCATGACCGGTCAGAAATTGACTCAATAGTTGAGAACCTAAACTCCGACGGGATTCAAGCCGACCACCAGGAAACCACCCTCCAATACAGCGAGGCAGTCTCCGATATTCAATCGAATAATCCGGGTTCGTGGATTGTTGTGGGATCGAAAATGAGGTCGGGGTTTACGCGCGCAGTATTTGGCAGTCTCGCCGACATACTTGCCCGAGATGCGAGTGGACCAATTCTCATAGTGCCTGAGCGTCGCATCAGGAGACGGCGTGAACGCGCTGCCAGGGCGCTCACCCGGGAACTGGCGACCTCAAACTAACTTTCCGACTGTTCACCTTTGCGGGTGTATGAGCTAATCATTGCCCCCACAGTTGCTCCGAACCAGGTGTACGGAATAAGCGCTACAACCACGATGACCCAGAGCGTTGCGGACAGTCCAAGAAGTTCTTCAACACCAGCCGCATAGCGGATAAGTAGAACGGCAATTGCAGGAAGCAGCATTAGTAGCGCCATGAGGCCGCCGAACTTGATGATGTCGTTGTCGTCGGCCTCTGCTACACCTCCACCAATGAATCCAGCAATAAATGGACTCAGAGGGACAGCAATGAAGTGAACGATCGGTATTGGAATAGCGGCAATCATAATCCCGAATCCGATCAGTACACCTTTGAGCAACTTATTCGCCTTTCAATATCTAGATCTGCGTTTGAGAAACCAGAATACGTCCGAAACACACAATTAAGACCGCTGAATATCAACAACGTATGTATGATTCGCCAATAGTCATGGCAGATGGCAATTACTGCGAGTTGAAATGCCCAATTCCGACGGAAGTCTAAAAAACTCAGAGAAGATCATGCTCGGCATTGCGGCGGACCGCGTGATTTCCGTTACGGATGATTCTCCAAGTCCCTCTGACCTTGGAATCGTTGATTCCGTTATTTCTGCAGCAACGGGCAACGATTCCGTACGAAAAAGTCTCACCCGCGTAGTGGAGGCAATGAACCTCGACATGCTTGCCCAGGCGGTCGGTGGCTGGGTCGCCATGTCGTCCGAAGAGCAAACGCATTCCCTGTTGCTGGTCGAGCACGCACTACCTGAAGAGTTCTCCGCAATTCTCAACATCGTCCGAGAGTCGTACTACTCACACGAACAAACGCCAGAACGACCCGACAACTTCGATTCAGAAGATGAGTTATTCGGCAAGGTTGAAATTGAAGAGGCACCGCGTGGATCACAGTCGAGAGAACGCAGGTCTGCACGGTGACGACGAACATCGAAAAGGTAATTTTCGACACCGATATTGGCTCTGATATAGACGATGCTGTTGCCCTTGCCTACTTGCTAGCCGAGCCGCGGTGCGAACTTGTCGGCGTCACCACGGTGTCGGGGCAACCTGAAGTCAGAGCAATGCTCGCGAGTGCCTTGTGTAAAGCGGCAGGCGCGAAAGTGCCTATAAGGATTGGGACTGAAGATCGATTGGATGGTCCAACCAGACAACCGAAAGTACCGCAAGCATCGGTTCTCTCTAACTGGGATCACGACAGCGAGTTCGAAAATCAAGACGCTGTCGAGTTCATAGCTGACAGCGTTCGCACTTCTCCAGGTGAGATCACTTTGCTGGCGGTCGGTCCAATGACGAACATTGGAAAACTGTTCAACGAACACCCAGACGTCCCACCATTATTGAAATCACTCCGAGTGATGTGTGGACGATTCACCGATGCCGAAGATTTACCTTCTTCAGAGTGGAACGCTCATTGCGATCCTGCCGCCGCTTCAATCCTCTACTCGACGAACGCTCCAGGACACACTTCGCTGGGACTTGATGTCACATACAGAGTTGCGATGAATGCATCCGGAGTAAAAGAAAGATTTACTCACCCGATTCTCAAGCCCGTGTACGAGATGTCGAAGGTTTGGTTCGAGGAACGAGAAATCCTTCGGTTTCATGACGCGCTCGCGGCGGTGACAATCTTTGATGACTCGATCTGCACGTACGAACAGGGCACAGCAGTTGTTACCAGGTCGGCTGATCGATCTGATGGCACCATCGATTGGGTGTCAAATGAAAACGGTCCGCACCGAATCGGGGTTACCGTCGATGCAGACCGCTTTTTTGATTCTTATTTCGGCGTATTTGAGTAGGCTTAGGTCGAGCCCTTACACCTCTTAAACCAGGTCAAACTCCAGTTCGAATTCTGCGAATATGTCGCGGAACCAGTCAATAACCTCTGGATGCAGGGGCACACCATCTCGACGTCGTTCTATCCGAGTCTCGTGCTCTGGCAATCCAGCGTAGTACACCCGGTCGTGACCCGGTGCGGGCTTGGTGTCAGCAAGACCCTTCAACATGCCATCCATGTTGGCTTTGAACTCGGCGACATCACCGAATGCGTCAACTGAGTATGCAGCAACAAAGTGAGCACGGCGGGTTCGTGCGAGTGATCCGAATCCCGGTGCAAACGAAAGCTGTCCACAAAGAATGTCTACCATCACACCGAGGCTGTACCCCTTGTGCGATCCCAGTTCACGAGTGGAGCCAACCGGAAGCTGCATTCTCATTGAATTTGCTGCGAAATCCGCAGCGGCACCGCCATCCATATCTGGAGTTCCATCATCATGAGCTACCCAGCCTGGTGACATCGGCTTACCCATGCGATTGGCAAGACCAATCTTGTTACCCGCTATCGAAGTCATAGCTGCGTCGAACATGAAAGCTGGCTCTTTGTCACCAGGAGCTGCGAAAGCGATCGGGTTTGTACCAATCTGAGCTTCAGCACCAAAGGTAGGAACCATCGCCTTGCCACCAGCGGTCATGCACCAGCCAATCTGGTCAGCATCGGCTGCCATCATGGCGTGATATCCGGCTGCACCCAGGTGACCAGAGTTTCGAATCGCGACGACTCCAGTGCCTACTTCCTTCGCCTTTTGAATGGCGATCTCCATTGCTTTCGGGGCGATCATCAATCCAAGACCACCATCGCCATCAATGGTTGCAGTTGAAGGAGTTTCCTTGATTATCTCCATTTGCGGAGTTGGGTTCAGCGCATTAGTGGAATACTGGTTCACGTACGCCCGGAGCATGTTCGAAACACCATGGGTATCGATTCCGCTCTCGTCGGCGAACATGAGCACATCCGTGCCCAACTTGGCTTCTGCTTCGGGTACTCCACACTTCATGAAGACCTTTTCGGTCGCACTGCGCAGCTTGTCGATGTCTACTCGAACCGCAACGTCGTCCGGCACCTGGAAGTGCTTAAGCAACTTTTTCCTCGCTTCAGTTTTCAGACCTCTTACAGTGCTAACTCGATCGCACCGCAGGGTTTGCATTCACAAATCGGCGGAATACTAGCACCGAGGATGGAGAATGACGATAGAAGATTTGGCTTCGAGTTTTTGCTAGTCTGAGTTTGATCCTAAATTCGCCTGACGGACGTGCGAATAACAGCGCACCGGACTAGTCGAATGTGGGGCTGTAGCTCAGATGGGAGAGCGCGTCGTTCGCAATGACGAGGTCGGGGGTTCGATCCCCCCCAGCTCCACCACCGTAAACGTTTGACGAGTTACTCAGAAATCGGTGTTTTACTGTTTCATAACGAAAATGTTTTACGTTTATGTTTTAGACGAAAATCCGACCCAACCCGATAGTAACTCTCAAGTTTCGTCGTAAACGGAATAAAACCGGTGGTAAGGGGACCCTCACCACCGGTCATGTTTGCTCAGACGATCAAGCGAGCAGTATTACTCAACTATGTATTCGGTCGTCGCTTCCGGGTAAAAACGAACCTGCACAAGCTTCGAACCGTTGTTCTATTAGTCCCAGCCATATACGACTAGATCCGCGAGATCGAATACCCAAATCGGGTCGGTTCGATAATCGATTACAAGTCCCTCAATTTCGAGCATATCGAGCCAAAGCTCGAAATCGACAACATCAACCACGCCGTCGCCGTTTATATCGTGGTTATCGAGTTCATCGATAACGCCATC
>Ga0255772_10000138_pt1 | contig 66607 bp, 82 predicted proteins | sample 071ome_34_FD_179970 | JGI IMG/M metagenome (GOLD analysis project Ga0255772, IMG submission 179970) | Coastal salt marsh microbial communities from the Groves Creek Marsh, Skidaway Island, Georgia - 071411BT metaG (version 2) | ecosystem: Environmental > Aquatic > Marine > Intertidal zone >...
CTACTTGACTACATTCGATTTGTGGATGAGGTTACATCTGATGCATCTAAGGATAGTGAAGCCTTTGTAGAGGCATTGGATATTATTGAGGAGACTTCTGAAGTTCCCCCAGAGCGATTGATTACCGCTGCACTAGGTATATGTGCAGAAGGTGGTGAGTTTACTGAGGTAGTGAAGAAGTGTATCTTCCAAGGCAAGGCGATGGATGAACATACTATCTTTCATCTGAAAAGAGAACTTGGAGATATCATGTGGTATATCTCTCAAGCTTGTATCGCACTAGATACTAGTATAGAAGATATTATCTACATGAATATTGAAAAGTTGGAAGCGAGATACCCAGATGGTTTTGAGGCATTTCGTTCTAACAATAGAGATGAAGGAGATGTATAAGTGGATTTTCTAAAAGACATTGCAAAGACAGCAGGGAATGAATACGCAGCACTAGTTTCAGAAGGTGTAGAGGCAGGAGATGTGGATAACTTCATCGACACTGGTTCTTATATCTTTAACGCACTATTGTCTGGTAGTATCTATGGTGGGTTGCCTGCGAATAAGATTACAGCCGTTGCTGGTGAATCCGCCACAGGTAAGACATTCTTTGTCATGGGAATGGTAAAGAGTTTTCTTGATGCAAACCCAGATGCTGGAGTGTTATACTTTGAAAGTGAATCTGCAATCACCAAACAGATGGTTGTGGATCGTGGTATCGACCCCTCTCGCATGGTTATCCTACCAGTAACAACTGTGCAAGAGTTCAGAACTCAAGCGATTAAAGTGTTGGACTCCTATCTGACCCAGAACGAAGCCGACCGTAAACCTCTGATGATGTGTCTTGATTCTCTTGGTATGTTGTCAACTACCAAAGAGGTAGAGGATACAGCGGAAGGTAAAGAGACTAGGGATATGACAAGAGCCCAAGTTCTCAAAGCGGCGTTCAGAGTATTGACACTGAAACTAGGAAAAGCGAAAGTGCCGATGGTGGTGACGAACCATACCTATGATGTGGTCGGGTCGATGTTCCCTACGAAAGAGATGGGTGGCGGGTCAGGTCTGAAGTATGCTGCAAGTAGTATCGTATATCTCTCTAAGAAGAAAGAGAAGGATGGTACTGAGGTGATCGGTAATATCGTTCACTGTAAGAATGCTAAGAGTCGATTGACGATTGAAAACAAAATGGTTGATGTACGTCTAACCTATAGTAAAGGACTTGATCGTTACTATGGACTACTAGACTTGGCGTTGAAGTATGATATCTTTAAGTCTGTATCTACTCGTATCGAATTGCCTGATGGTACTAAGACGTTTGGTAAAACAATTAACAACAATCCAGAAAAGTTCTTTACGGAAGAAGTCATGGCTCAATTGGATGAAGTCGCAAGTAAAGAATTCAAGTATGGAAATAACAAAGAAGAAGAAGTGGAACTAGAAGATGACAACACCGAAGCAGAAGTTTGATAAACTGTGGATGTTAAAAGAAGAGATTGAATATGCAGAAAGTCAATTGCAGCCGCATGACACTGGACATATCAATACTGCAATTGGATGGATGAATAGTCGATTGAAAACTCTCAAGACTGAGTTGGAGAATGAACTAGATGAAGCCTCTACTCAATAGAAAAGAAGAATGCCTCACGATACTCATGGAAGAGTGTGGTGAGGTTATTCAAGAAGCATCTAAGATTATGAGGTTTGGTAATGACACATCCAAACTGACTAAGGAACTAGGTGATCTACAGTTTATGATTAACCTTACAGCGAATCACCTTGGTATTGATTCGGTGTCAATTGGTGTTTACGCCAATGAGAAACGTGAAAAACTTAAAAAATATTCTGACTTAATTGATAAGTGATTGATTCTATTAAGAATCTTTTTTTCATTTTTTGCTATTTTTCTCTTGACTTTGTTCTCATAACATCGTATAGTATATGTATAGTTAAGAGAAAGAGGTTCGATATGACTCAGTTTGTGAAAGAAGAATTTACTTGGGATGGTATGTATCTCATGTATAAGGGTGACTTTGATGGCGCCCAGATGATGATGGATGTTCATCCAAATGCCCATCCTAGTTGGGAAGGTAAGTTGAAGCCTGCGTTTGTCGCTCGGTTCAAGTATCGCAAACCTTACAAGACTTGGATTAACTTTCTAGTCAAGAACGCTACTGTTGAACAATACATGGCCCTTGCAAAAGAAACTAGTCCGCTTGACGCAATGAAAAAACTTGGTTACAAAGGAGCTGCATAATGGATTATATCGAACAAGTCATTGCTGATTTCGTGGAAATCGGTTACACTGAAAAAGAAGCAACCGCCCTCGCATGGGCAAAATTCGTGGAGGCAATATAATGGATATGGCTCAAACAATCGGTGGTGATACTATTGTCAATGATATTGATATCACTACATTTGAGGGAACAATCATTGGCGATTTGGTTGTTTATGAAAAAGGTGGTAATCCACTTGACGGATATACGCTTTATGGTTTTGATGAAGTGGGTATGTTTGATGGTGAGTTTAAGAACCCACAATATTGTATGATGGAGATTGGATAATGACACATATGGAATATCTAACAAAGATTCAAAAAGAGTATGTCTACTTTACAGATATGCTAAAGACACTAGAACGCAAGAAAAAGAAAACACCAGGCACTGGTTTTGCGAAAATAAAGTGTCGTGAACGGATTGCAGAACTTGAGAAAATCTTTGATGAGATTGATTACGCAGCACAGGTGACTTATGACTAAGATGAATATCGAACAGTACTTTGCAGAATGTCTACAGATGGATTGGTTCTACGATTACTCTGATGACCATTCTGTATGGACTCGTGGTATGGAACGTCAGAAGGAATTGCGACAGATGGCTGAAGGTAGTCCGATTCTTGAAAAGATTTTTAGTGATTTTCGATATCGCTATACTCGTGGTGAGATTGAACGTCCACAACTCACTGATTATATTGAAGAAATAAATTGAAAAAAGTTCTTGACATTTGCTGTGGATTTGTTATAATAACAGTATAGTCAATAAAGAGAGGAATGAATATGAAAAAGATTTTATTTGCGACAATGATGTTTGCTACTACTATTGGTAATGCAAATGCATTTGAGTTTCAAACAAACAACGATACATTCGTAACAGCTATAATTAATCAGATTGTTACTCAACAAGTGGAACAGACTTTTGGTTCGCAGTCTACCTCACAAGTTGGTGATGGTAAACACGTTATCATTAGAACCCAAGATGTTATTAAAACTGGTAAAGTTTCAAGGTGTTGGACAAGTACTATCTACAATAGTCAAGGTACTCCAATGCCACAAGTTGTTTGTTACTAAGAGGTTACAATGTTTGAGAACGTAAAAGAATACACAGTTTCGGACTTTCTTCTTTTCAAGGATGAAAGTTTGAAAGGGAGCGAGTATGGTGGTGAAGTGAATTTTGATAATGGATACGGATTGTCTATTGTACGCCACGAGGGTTCGTATGGCGGCAGTATGGGTCTGTTTGAAATTATGCTGACTCGTAATGATGCGCCGTACTCGCTTCCACCTATTACAGAAGATGGGGATACCGTAAAAGGTTTCCTCACAAAAGAAGAAGTCGATAGTATTATCAGTGATGTAGAACTACTTCCGGCTACAGTTTAAATCAATCTCCTCTCTGACTACTGACCCCTTTACGGTATAAATACTGTAAAGGGGTTTTCTTTATGTCAAATACATTATCATATTTTATGGGTCGAGATGGTTTTACTTGGTTCATTGGCGTTTGTGAGGATAGAGATGATCCAAAAGCATTAGGACGTATTCGTGTTCGTTGTTTTGGATATCATACAGATGACTTGCAAAAGATACCAACACAAGATTTGCCTTGGGCTCATGTTATGCTTCCGCCGACTGCACAAGTTGGTGCATTCCATAACATCAAACCAAGCGATTGGGTATTCGGTTTCTTTCGTGATCCAGACTATCTACAAGAACCTGTTGTCATGGGTGTCATGCCAGGCATTCCAGCCGCAGCCGCAGATCCATCAAAAGGATTCAATGATCCCAATTCACCAGATGCACCAGAACCCCAAGCAGAAAAATATAAAAAAGATCCAGACTTTGGCCCATACCCTACAAGAGATGGTAAGGCAGATACTTCACGTTTAACTTCTGGTTTACTAGAAGCACATCCAGAGATAGCGGAACGTGATGAAGCATTCACTAGTGAAGTTCCTATCGCAAACGAGAAAATGATTCTTCAGAATGCAGATGACAAAATGTCTATTACATCTAATCCGCCTGTAGATACTGCTGCGAACTGGACGGATAAACTAGCAACTAATATAGACTTCACTGCAACCTCATGGAAAGAACCAATTACTACGGACGATTCGATTCGTGGTAAGGATGCAACTGGAAAGAATCCAGAGACACAAGAAGATAGAGTTCCCCCATATAAAAGACGGAACACGGAGTATCCGTATAATCATGTTCTTGAAACAGAAAGTGGTCATATCAAAGAATATGATGATACACCTTTTGCAGAGCGTATCTATGAGAAACATAGAAGCGGAACATACTACGAGATTGACTCTGACGGAAACAAAGTCACTCGTGTTGTAGGACAGAACTATGAGATTATCGCAGGCTCCAACTTTGTAAATGTAAAGGGAGATGTGAATCTAACGATTGATGGTAATGCAAAGACATACATCAAGGGAGATTGGAATATTCAAGTGGATGGTAATAAGAAGGAAGTAGTAAAGGGTGACGTATCGGAAGAGTATGGTTCAAATGCTATAGCAGCATTCCACTCTACTACGGTAACAGGATTTAGAACCAAGACTATTCTTGGACTTGAGAATGAAAACGTGGTTGGTGTTGTCGCTCATGTGTATGGTGGACTTAAAACGGAAACTGTTGGTGGTAACTCTACGTTGGGTATCACTGGTAACTATGACGTTGATGCTTCAAGGATTGATCTAAACTAATGAAGGGCGAATTTGATATTACAATTGATGGTGTTGTTCATAGGTATACAAATTATAACGATATACCTATGGTATTTGATAACCTCATAAGATTTGAACCAGAAGTTATTCCAGAACCACATACAGAAGAACAACATGAGATAATGGAATCTTACAACGATAAACTAAAAGAATTAATGAAGAGGGAGACACGATAATGCCAGCAGCAACTAGAGTTGGTGACGCAGATGTTCCTCACTGTTCTGGAATGGTCAGAGCAGTAGGGAGTGGTAACGTATTTGTAAACGGAATACCTTGGAGTAGACAGGGAGATGTAAATACAGGTCATCTTTTACCGCCTGCACCTTGTCCAGGCCATTCTGCTCCTATTGCGTCTGGTTCTTCAACAGTATTTGTAAACAACAAAGGAGCCGGAAGAATTGGTGATGGTATTAGTGGTTGCACTTCTGTGGCTGCTGGTTCACCAAATGTTTTTGCTGGAGGATAACAATGTATGAGTATAGATGTAAAGTAGTTCATATCGTAGACGGTGACACCGTTGATGTGGATATCGACTTGGGGTTTGGTGTATGGATGAAGAAACAAAGAATTCGTATGTACGGTATCGACACACCAGAATCACGCACCAGAGATTTAGAAGAAAAGAAGTATGGATTGGCTGCAAAGAAGTTCATCACAGATATGTTAGATGACGATGGTGGAATTGTTCTCAAAACATATAAGGATGCAGAAGGAAAGTTCGGCCGCATTCTTGGGGAACTATGGAGAACCACAGACTATGCTGACAAATCAATCAACGACTATATGATTGAGAAACGTCATGCTGTTCCATATTACGGTCAATCAAAAGAAGAAATTCAAGAGCAACATATCAAGAATAGAGAGTTCCACAATCTATAAGTTTCGTTATAAATAGATTGAGGAGATATTAAATGGCAGCAAACCCTACAGCATTTAGAGATGCAGAATTAACTAATGATTCAGATAGAAATGCTCAGATATATAAAGATATAAATCTGAACTTCTCTAAACATCCTATAACTGGCGATATTAGTAAACTTACTAATGTTGAGGCTGTCAAGCGCAGTGTTCGTAATCTTGTGAACACAAATTTCTATGAGCGTCCATTCCATCCAGAGATTGGTTCTGATGTAAGATCAATTCTTTTTGAACCAGTATCTCCATTGATTGCAGATGTTCTTAAAAGATATGTTGAGGATGTTATTAATAACTTTGAACCAAGGGCAGAACTGATTAGTGTTATTGTAAGCCCAGACATTGATAGAAACGCTTATGGAGTTACGATAGAGTTCTATCTTGTAAACTCACCTAGTGGGTTGCAGAGTGTAAACTTATTTTTAGAGAGACTAAGATAAATGGCAACAAAATTACAAGTCACTGAGTTGGACTTTGATGATATCAAAACCAACCTAAAGACATACATGAAAAATCAGACAGAGTTTTCAGATTACAACTTTGAAGGTTCTGGACTTTCCACACTTATTGATTTACTCGCATACAATACTCACTACTTGGGTATGAATGCAAACATGGCAATCAACGAAGCGTTTCTTGATACTGCAACTCTTAGGTCTTCAGTAGTCTCTCATGCAAAGACTTTAGGTTATACTCCTCGTTCTGCTCGTGCTCCAGTTGCTTACATTGATATTCTTGTCAACGACACAAATACTCTTGGTAGTGTTACTCTTCCAAAGGGAACAAAGTTCACAACACAAATTAGTGATACGACATATGGATTTATTGTCAATGAAGATATCACAACAACTAAAACAAATGACATTGTAAGATTTCAAAATGTTCCTATCTATGAAGGAACTCTTGTCACAGCAAAGTATACGGTAGATAATTCTGATTTAGAAAAAAGATTTCTGGTTACTGATGATCGTGCCGATACGACAACACTAAAAGTATCTGTTCAAAATTCTGCTGCTGATTTGACAACAACTATCTATACACTTGCAACTGATATATCACAAGTTACTGCAACATCTAATGTGTACTTCTTGCAAGAGATTGAAGATGGAAAGTTTGAAGTTTACTTTGGTGATGATGTTGTAGGAAAGAAACCAACTGATGGCAATATTATTATCTTGGAATATATCGTAACAAACAAAGGTGCAGCCAATGGTGCAAAAACATTTAGTGGTACTGCATTCAGTGGAATTACAGATTATAATATAACAACAACATCAATTGCTGGGGGTGGTGCAGAACCAGAAACTATTCAGTCAATTAAATATAATGCTCCCTTAGATTATTCATCTCAAGGTAGAGCTGTTACAACTGAAGATTATAAAGTTATTATTCCACAAGTTTTTGCAGACGCACAGGCTGTTCAAGTTTGGGGTGGAGAAGATAATGATCCACCAAGATATGGACAAGTGTTTGTTTCCATCAAAACAACTTCTGGTATTAATCTAACACAAGCTCAGAAAGATACTATTACAACTGCTTTGGACAGATATAATATTGCATCTATTCGCCCAACTATTATTGATCCAGAAACAACGTCAGTTCGTTTAACAACATCATTTAAATATAATGCAAATGCAACAACAAAAACCTCACAAGATTTAGAAACTATTGTAAGGAATACAATTACTGCTTATAATACTTCAGACTTACAAAAGTTTGACGGTGTGTTTAGATATTCAAAACTATCTCGTTTGATTGATGCGAGTGATCCATCTATTCTTTCCAATATTACATCTATTAGAATAGCAAAATCTTTTACACCAACACTCAATGCAACAAACCAATACATCATTAATTTTTCTAACAGACTTTATAATCCACATAGTGGTCATAATTCTATGTTTGGTGGTATTGTATCTTCTACTGGTTTTACAATTACCTCAAATACCAATACTCTTTATTTGGATGATGATGGTACTGGAAACATTCGTTCATACTTCTTAGAGGCTGGTACGAATAGAAGTTATGTTGACTCTGTATTTGGAACAATTGATTATGTTACTGGTACTATAACTCTGCCATCTCTTATTCCTTCTGGTGTTTCTAACTCTGATGGTACAATTACTATCACGGTTCAACCTCGTTCAAACGATATAGTTCCAGTTAGAAATCAACTATTAGCAATTGATTTGACAAATACTGTAATCACTGGTGAAAATGACACAATCGAGTCTGGTGGTTCTTCTGCTGGTACTGGTTACTCAACATCATCTTCATATTAAGGTTTACTAAATGTCTGGACATGACCCAACATTAAAAAATAAAGTATCTCCTCATATTCAGAGTCAACTGCCTGAGTTTGTTCAATCGGATCATCCTTTATTTTCTCTTTTCCTCAAATACTATTATGAGTTTCTTGAGGCTGGAGAACTGGTCGTTTCTGGTTCTAACAGTTATGTTATTGAAGAGACAATCAGTAAAAACTTTATTCTTGATGAGACAGGCGAGAATATTGTTCTTGAAGAATCTGTTGGAAAGTTTGTTGTTGGTGAAACAATCACTGGTTCTATTTCTGGTGCAACTGCTCGTATTCTTGTTGATGACTTTGATAACAATAATCGTTTATTCATTACATCCCAACAAAGATTTGAAACTGGTGAGACACTAACTGGAGGCACTTCTGGTGCTACATCCACGGTGGTTTCTTATCGTGGAAATCCAGTTCAGAACATTCAACAACTTCTTGCATATGCAGATGTTGATAATACAGTCTATGACTTCTTGGATAAGTTTAGAGATTCCTTTATGGAGTCTATTCCAAACACACTTGCAGATGGTCTTGCAAAGAGAAAACTTGTAAAGAACATCAAAGATATGTACGCTGCAAAAGGTACAGCAGATGGACATAAATTATTCTTTAGAATTCTTTTCGATGAAGAACCGAATATTGTATATCCTCGTGACAATCTACTTCGTCCATCTGATGGAACTTGGTCTCGTGACTCTATTATAAGAATTACTGAAAACAGTGATTCAGATTTTAATACTGCAATTGGCCAAAGGATAACAGGTGCTACCTCTGGTGCAACAGCTCTTATTGGTACTGTAATTAAATTTAGAGAAGGTGCAACTCTAATTGCTGAGTTGAATGTTGATACTAACTCAATCACAGGAACATTTTCTGCTGGAGAAAATATTACCACAACTGATACAGTTCGTGACTTGGAAATCTCTGGTGTTGTAAAGAGTATTGTTACTGATGGAACAGTAACAGCTGGTGGTGCATACTATACTGTTGGTGATGATATCGTGGTTGGCTCTGGTGGTAATGATGCTGCTGTTGCTAAAGTTGAATCTGCTGGTACTGGTTCTGTTGACAGAATTGTTATTGAAAATGGTGGTAGTGGATATTCAATAAACGATACTATTCTTTTTAATACCACAGACACAGGTGGAACAGCTGTTTCTGCAAAGATTGCTGTTGTGGGTGGTGGATTTATTCTAGAAGGCATAACATCTCCAGATCACTTTATTACTGAAGATGGTTTTCCAATCATTACTGAGGATGCTCTTTATCTTCATCAAGAAACCACAGTAGGAGAAGATGACTTCCTCGTACTTGAAGATGGTGGACAGATTATTATTGAAGAAGAAACCTTTAATGATTTGGGAGTTTCATCAGAGATTGGTGAAATTACATCTGTTGATATAATCAATCCAGGCAATGGTTTCTCAAAACTTCCATTGGTAAGTATTACTACAAGTACTGGTGCTGGTGCAAGTCTTTTAGCATCATCTGTTATTGAACCTAGAATTGGACACGTTGAAGGTATTTCTATTTCAAACTTTGGTTTGGATTACAACACTGCACCAACATTAACATTCAATAAAAATGTTTTGATATCAAATGTAAGTGGTACTTTTATTGCTGGAGATACTCTTACATCTCATCAAGCAACCGTTGTAACGTATGATTCAAATACACAAATTGTTCAATTAAGAACTGATGTTGTATTCAATGCTGGGGATACGATTACTTCTGTCACTGGTGCAACTGCAACTATTAGACAATCAGATGAAGCAAGAGGTACATCAACAATTGGTGTTGTTGGTAACAGTGTGGCTGGATTTGTAAATGATAGAGGTAAAGTTTCTGTGAATACTATGCGTATTCAAGATTCATTCTTCTATCAAGATTATTCATATGTTGTTCGTATTGGTGAATCAATTAATCAGTGGAGAGAAAGTATTAGACGTTCTGTTCACCCTGCTGGTTGGAACGTATTTGGTGAAGTATCTTTTGCGTCACAAGTCTCTGCAAATATTCAGATACCAACTGCTGGTGATGTTGCTGATAACAACAACAAAAATACATTCTCACCAGAACTTGCTTCTACATTCACTAACTTGTTCACTACGATATTTGGTAGAAGGTTGGCGACACCTACACAGAAGGCTCTTAACGCAAGTCCAAAGGTTGGTGTGGATTCTCCAGAAGATCTTCTTACTGGACAAAGAGATGTTACATTAACAAAGACAACGATTGTTTCTCTAAAAACAAATCGTGGTTCTCATTGGACAGGACATACTTCTCTTGCAAATCTTCCAATATATGCTTTTGCAGTTCCACCAATTGGAACAGATGAGATTGCATCCAACTATCTAGATCCAGCTGGTAGAAGAATTACCACAGGTTCAAATCAAACTAGAGACTTGTATTCAATTAAACAGTTTGGACATCATACCATTAAATCTGTATCAGATTATTCTTTCCTAAGACTTGAAGATGGATTAGATGGTGATGGAGATAAGATTGTTTTGGAAACAGCAACTGGTTCTGGATTTCTACAGGATGAAGTTATAGATATTCCAGACACAGCTTATACAACAAGAATTAATGTTCCACCCCCAGCTGAAATTACAATAAGTCGTGGTGGGCTTATCAATTCATTTGATAATGACTTTATGAAGTTTGATGATGATATTCAGACATTTGATGAATCTGATGGTGTGGGAACTGAAAGAGATACAGAGGGCAGACACGCAACTTCATTCGATCAAGGTGGAACACTTGGTGTTAAGTTTGATCAGAATAGTGTGACGTTTGATACTGCTTCTGGAAACGAACAAGACTTTGAGGTAAAGACATTTGATGAAAGTGATGATACCTTTGATGTTTCAACAAATACGTTTGATGCATCTAACACAATTGGACGGATATCACTGTTCAGTAATAACAATACAACCTTTGATAAAACAACAGAAACTTACGATACCCAATAGGGTCAATCGTTATAAATAACTACAGGAATTAACTAGGAGAAACCCAAAATGGCATATCAAGCAATCGGGCGTGGAACTTCTGCAAATGACGGAACAGGTGATGACCTTCGTAGCGGAGCAGGTAAGATCAACGCCAATTTCGTAGAAGTATACACCAAGCTCGGTGATGGTTCTACTCTTACTACAGATACAGTAACACTGAATACTGCAACACAAACACTTACCAACAAGACATTGACTGCACCCACAATCACTGGTGCTGGTGCAATCGCTGGTGTATTTACTGGTAACTTGACAGGTGACGTAACAGGTGACGTAACAGGTAATGCTGACACAGCAACATCTGCTGCTACACTAACCACACCAAGAACTATTGCTGGTGTATCATTTGATGGTAGTGCAAATATCACAATCGCAAGTACAGACTTGAGTGACACAGCTGATATTGCTCTTGCTGCAAATACTATTACACTTACAAACAAAACTTTGACTAGTCCAGTTCTTGGTGGTACTGCAACTTCAGCCTCTGGTAATATTGTTGTTGCTCCTGCTACAAACATTCTAGAAGTTCAAGGTGATGGTGCATCTGTCGTTGGACAACTTCAATTGAACTGTCATGTCAACACACATGGACAAATTGTTGCATCACAACCACATTCAGAAAATGCAACAAATACATTAACATTACCAGGCGGTGACACACTTGGAAATGCTGATGCAACTTTGGTTTCTGATACTGCAACACAAACATTAACTAATAAGACACTTACATCTCCCACAATTACTGGTACAGGTGCAATTGCCGGAACATTCACTGGTAATATCACTGGTAACGTAACAGGTGATGTTGATGGTATCGTTGGTGGCAATACTCCTGCTGCTGGTTCATTTACAACCCTAAGTTCTAGCACACATTTCCAAGCAGCCGTGTATGCAGATACAAGTGCAAGAGATGCTGCAATTACATCTCCTGCCGCTGGTATGGTTGCATACTTGACTGCAACAAATAAACTACAGGTTTATACTGGTAGTGCATGGGAAACAATTACGTCTGCATAAGATAGGATAGAGAATTATGGCACTAGATAGAATTAAAACAGTCGGCATTCAAGATGACGCTATCACCTCTGCAAAGATTGGTGTTGACGTTATTGCCGCCGAGGATTTGGCGGCGAACTCTATTACTGTATCAGAAATTACGGATGGTGCTGTCACTTCTGCAAAACTAGATACGAATATTGCAGTAACAGGAACACTCTCTAGTGGCTCGTCCATGACTGCAACTGGTGAGTTTAAAGCAAACGGTGGTGCAGTATTCAATGAAGATAGCGCTGACGTAGATTTCAGAGTTGAGTCAAATGGCAATGCTAATATGCTATTTGTTGATGGTGGAAATGATAGAGTTGGGGTGGGGCTATCATCCCCAGATACGGCTTTTCATGTTCAAAGCACATCTCAACTTCCTCAAGCAAAAGTTTCCTATGATTCAACTAGAAGTGTATCATTTGGACATAGTTCAATAATTCAAACCTCTGGCGCATCTCAAGACAACTCTTTTAGTATTCATTCTAGAGGATTTCATAGTGGTAGTGGTAATGTCATAAAATTTTTTACTGGTGGACAATCTGATGGAACTGGTGAAACAGAAAAGTTGAGAATATTGAGTGGTGGTGGTATCACTTTCAACGGTGACACTGCTGCAGCTAACGCCCTTGACGATTATGAAGAAGGCACATACACTCCCACACTATATTCAAATGGTGCTACATTTAGTTACAGTGTTCAACTTGGTAGTTATATTAAAATTGGTAACTTAGTTTATCTTCAATTCAACATTACACTTAGTAATAGAACAGGCACTCTTACAAACACAGTTTTCTTGGATAATGTTCCATTCAATACTAAAAATGTTGATAATAGTTTGTATTCTGGTGGACATATCGGACACTACTTTAATGTTAATTTAGGTTCTGGAACTACTATGGCATACCAAATTCCAGCTGTATCAACAAACCAAATTGAACTTAAAGAAGTTGGCGATAACTTGGGTGAAAATGGTATTGTTGCAAGTGAGCTTAATACTAATGCTGTAATTCGTGGCTCAGTGATGTACCGCTCAGTATAAGGATTATAGGAAAAGAACAGAATGGCACTCTTGAAGCACGCCTAGAGGCTCTAGAGAACGCATAAATAATATTATAGGAAAAAACAATGGCAGCAATTATTACTGAAAAATTCAGACAACATAATGCAGAACAATTTTTTGAGTCATTCTCTGAAGCTTCTGCATCTACATATTATTTGTTTATCGGAAAGAGTTCACCTTTCAGCGTGAGTACTTCTGGTGGCGATGACAACTCCCCTCCAACTCCAAACGATGACGTTGTATTGGAACAACACAAATGGGATTCAATGCTCGCTGCCAAATTGATCTCATCTTCTGATGTTGTGTACTGTGCTCCTCGTAGAAATTGGACAAACAGTACAACCTATGATATGTATGAACATGATATTTCTGTATCAAATCCAACATCATCTGGTGCAACAAACCTATGGGATTCTACATTTTACTTTATGACTAGTGAATATAAAGTTTATAAAGTACTTGACAATAATGGTGGAACTGCATATAGTGGTGTAGAACCAACAACAACATCAGCAATTCCATTTGAACTTGGTGGTTACACTCTACAATATATGTACACATTGAGTGTATCGAATATTGATAAGTTTTTAACTTCAGACTTTATTCCAGTTGTAACAGATTCTACTATATCTGCGGCCGCAGCGAATGGTTCAATTGATACTGTTCGTATTACTGCTGGTTCTGGTTATACTGATGGAACTTATTACACTGCAATTGATGGTGATGGTTCTAGTGGTATTGTTGAGATTGTAGTAAGTGGTGGTGCAATTCAACCACAGGGTTCTAGTGGAACAAACGTATTTGCTGCTGGAACAGGATATACATTTGCTACTGTAGATTTGACAGACACATATTCTGATAACGCATTAACACTTTCATCTTCTATAGGTGCTGGTACTGGTGGTTCTGTCACTCCAATCATTTCTCCTAGAGGTGGACATGGTTTCAATGCAGTTGAAGAACTTGGTGCTCATTATGTGATGATGAATACTAAACTTGAACAGGCCGAGGGTGACGATGTAACAGTCGCAAACGACTTTAGAGAAGTTGGTATTGTAAAAGATCCATTTAACTTTGGTACGACAACTGTTTCTTCTGCATCAACTCGTAGACAATCATATGCAATTAAAATGGCTGCCGCTCCTTCAACAGACTATACCATTGATGAAAAGATTACACAATCAAGCACTGGTGCAGTTGGTAGAGTTGTAGAATGGGATGCAACAAATAACATTTTGTATTATGTACAAGAAAGATTTGCAGACTTTGGCATTAATGCCGCTGGTAATTATGTAGCATTCTCTGGTGCAAATACTGTGACAGGTGCAACATCACTTGCTGCAGCTATTCCATCATCTACTGCATCTGAAAACGTAACACTAACTGGTGGTACTGTTTTGACTTTTACAACTGGATATGCTAATCCAGAACTTGAACCAGATAGTGGACATATTCTTTATGTCGAAAACAGACGGCCGATTTCTCGTGCATCTGACCAAACAGAAGATATTAAAATCGTAGTGGAATTCTAAACAATGGAAAAAACCAATCTTAACGTAGCACCATATTATGATGACTTTACCGAAAGTAAAGATTTTCATAGAGTACTCTTTCGTCCTGGCTTTGCCGTACAAGCAAGAGAACTAACTCAACTACAGTCTATCATGCAAAACCAAATCGAAAGGTTTGGGCGTCACATCTTTAAAGAGGGCACAGTTGTTATCCCTGGCGCAGTAGGTTATACTGATGAATACTATGCTGTTAAGATTGAATCTACATTAAGTGGTTCAGACATTTCATCTCAAATTCAAGATTACGTTGGTAAGAGAATTACTGGAACAACATCAGGCGTTGTCGCTGAAGTTATTGAAGTTGTCGCTGCAACAACTGATGATCCTATTACTCTTTATGTTAAATACATAAACACTGGTTCAGATAATTCTACAACAGTTTTTTCTGCTGGTGAAAACATTTCTGCTGATGGAACAGTTGGTTCTTTCGGTGCAGGCATAGACTCTGCACAACTTGTATCAACAAATGCAACTGCAATTGGTTCTTCTGCAAACATTCAAGAAGGTGTCTACTTTGTTCGTGGACATTTTGTTAGAGTTGCACAACAAAGAATTATTCTAGACAAATACACTAATACTCCAAACTATAGAGTTGGACTTGCTATCACTGAAGGGTTGGAAACTCCAGAAGAAGATACAAGTCTTTTGGACAATGCAGCCGGTACTTCAAACTTTAATGCAAAAGGTTCACATCGACTAAAGTTTACTTTGACACTTGCAAAGGTGGCATTAGATTCTGCTGAGGACACAAACTTTGTTGAACTTCTTAGAATTAAGAATGGTGCTCTTTTAGAAAAGGCAAGAAACACTCAGTACTCAGTTTTGGGTGAAACAATGGCTCGCAGAACGTATGATGAGTCTGGTGATTATACTGTTCGTTCTTTTGATATTGATATCAGAGAAACTCTTAATGATGGTTTGAATAATGGTGTGTACAATACTGGACAAAGCACTGATAGTGGAAATACTGCTTCTGATAACTTTGTAACTTTCCAAGTATCGCCTGGCAAAGCTTATGTTCGTGGATATGAGATTGAAACAATCTCTCCAAAATTTGTTGACGTTGCTAAACCTAGAACCTTTGAAAGTTTCAACGCCGCTGTCACTCCAGTTGAAGTAGGTAACTATGTTGTAATACAAAATATTAGTGGTTCTCCAGAAATTTCACCATTTATCTCTGGTGAGATTGATGAACCATATCGTCAGATTGCATTGCATGACCAACAAACTTCTTCATTAGGAACTCCAGCTGGTAATAAGGTTGGACTTGCTCGTGTAAGAGCATTTGAACACTCTGCAAATGATACTGGTTCTGGCGTTGATGTTATGTCATCAGATGCAGAATATAAATTATATCTCTTTGACATTCGTATGTTTACAAAACTTACAATGTCTGCAACTCCTTCTGCTGGAACAAGCACAGGTTCAAAAGTAACAGGTGTTACTTCTGGTGCTACAGGTTTCATTCAATCTGATACAACTGGAAGCACAATTGTTCTCACAACAGTTACAGGTTCATTCGTAACTGGAGAAAAAATCAAATCAACCTCTTCTGCTGAAGCAGATGAAATTCTAGAAGATAGTGGCAATACAGATTTAACAATTAGTTCTATTGATGCATTTGATTTCAGTCATGTAAAACAAACATACATGAATGATCCAGATGCTGGTGATCCAGATTTCACTGGAGATATTGTTCTACAAAATTCATTTAACTTGACAGGACTAGTTTCTTATGCTAGTGGTACGACAGTTAATGGTTTCCAAACAAACTTTACTGCTGAGTTGAGAGTTGGAGATATCGTTGGATTCCCAACTGGTGCGGCTGGTGCTATTGAATTTAGAAGAGTTACTGCTGTAACAAACTCAACAACAATTACAATTGATAGTTCTCTTAGTAATGCAGTTACTTCAGTTGCTGCAACAAGAAAGAGAGCTCAACTTTCTGACCAACAGAAAAATATTCTTCTTCGTAAATTACAGAAGAATACTATCAAGACACTAAAGACAGAAGCAAACCTTGGAGTATCAGATACACAGATTACTATCAGACGTTCATTCACAGATACATCTTCTGCATCTGGTGTTGTTACATTTACTGCTGGTTCAAACGAAATCTTTGGTGCTGTAGATAATACAGATTATGTTCTAACAGTTATCACTGCTGGTTCTGGTGGTTCTGCTACTGCCGGACAAATCGTAAACTTAAATAGTTCTAATGTAACTATTGGTGGTGCTGGTACTGGAACACTTTCAATTACCTCTTCTTCTATTCTTGGTAACGGTGCTGAAGTAAGACTTATTTCAACAATCACAAGAACAGTTGTTTCTGAAAAGACAAAAACAAGAACAAGAATGTATCAAGTCCTAGTGGACAATGATGGTATTGCTGGTGGTGCAGAATATGGAACATCAGCTCATCATAAAGATATTTCTCTTGGTGTCGCCGATGTTCAAAGACTTTGGGCAGTATTTGATTCAGAAGATAATACAACCGATCCAGTTCTTCCACAGTGGACAATCACTGGTGCAACTGGCACATTCACAAAAGGTGAATTGATTACTGGTTCTACTTCTGGTGCTATTGCAAGAATTGTTAATACACTTTCGCCAATTACATATGTTTCAATTAATGAAGTAGACTTTACTTCTGGTGAAACTATTATTGGAAGTGAGAGTGGAGAAAGTGCAACACTAGATACATTTACTGCTGGTTCTCGTGTTATTACTAATGACTTTACATTGGATAATGGACAGAGAGACAACTTCTATGATGTTGGTAAACTAGTTCGCAAACCGGCTGCTATCACTCCTAGTGGTAGACTTCTTATCGTTGCAGATTATTTCTCACACGGTACTGGTGACTTCTTCTCTGTAGATTCTTACAGTTCTATTGATTATAAAGATATTCCAACTTACACTGCTACTCGTGTTGATCCAGAGGTTGCAGAACCTACTGGTGAATATGACTTGCGTGATGCTGTAGACTTTAGGCCTCGTGTTGCTGATGCGACAATGAGTACACAGACTATTCAAAGTCAGACTGTTTATAAAGTAACATCAATGTCATTTAACTTTGAAAACCGTTCTTTTGCTGGAACTGGTTCTTCTACTGTGGGTATTCCAAAGGACAACTCAAACTTTGTTTATGACTTTGAACATTATATCGGTCGTGTGGATCAACTGTTCCTTACTTCTGCTGGTGAATTCAAAATCGTTACTGGTGTTCCTTCTGAAAACCCAACTCAGGCAAAACCTCTTGATGATGCAATGAAACTTGCACACATCAATATGCCTCCTTATGTAATTGATATTAACGATGTGTCTTTTGTAAAAGAGAATAATCGTAGATATACCATGAGAGATATTGGTAGACTCGAAACTCGTATTCAGAACATGGAATACTATACTGCACTTAATCTACTTGAGAAAGATGCAGCATCTTTACAAATTCAAGATTCAAATGGACTTGACAGATTTAAGTCTGGTTTTGTTGTAGACAACTTTGCTGGACACGCAACTGGTGATGTTAAACATCCAGACTATCGTGTTGCTATTGATATGCAAGATGGTATTCTTCGTCCAAAATATTTTATGAAAGGCATTTCTCTAGAAGAAGAGAATACAACTGATGCAGAACGTGTTGCAGATAACTATCAACTTACTGGTGAAGTTATTACTCTTCCATATTCTGATACTGTAGTTATTGATCAACAATATGCATCTCGTGTTGAAAACCTAAACCCTGTTCTTAACTTTGCATGGGCTGGTATATGTAAACTCACACCATCTGGTGATGAGTGGTTTGAAGTAAATAGACTTCCAGATTTGATTGTCAACCAAGAAGGAAACTTTGATACCTTTGTTGCACAAAACCAGAATGCTATTGGTACAGTGTGGAATGCATGGCAGACACAATGGGGTGGTGTTACAAGAGCAACAACAAATAGATTTAGAGAACATTCTTTCCAAAGATCAATTGCACTTGCTGGTGGAAGATTTAGAGGTCGTGCTATCATTGAAAGAACAATTTCTACTAGAGAAGGAACTGCTTCTAGAAGTGGTATTCAAACGTCTATTGTCGCTCAAATTGACCATGAGTCACAGGGCGATAGAGTAGTATCACGAGCACTTATTCCATTTATTCGTTCAAAAAATATTACCTTTAATGCAACTGGAATGAAACCTCTTACAAGAGTTTACCCATTCTTTGATAAAACAAATGTAAGTGCATATTGTACTCCACAAGGTGGTTCTTTGGGGGGAGCTCTTATCACCTCTGGTGGTGGTAGAGTTGTTGGTGTATTTTCAATCCCTAATCCTACAACACGAGGAGCTCCAAGATTTAGAACTGGAGAAAGACAGTTCAGACTTACCTCTGATCCTAACAATGGCGTTGCAAGTGTAGAAACCTTTGCACAGGCAATTTATTCTGCAAGAGGTATTCTTAATAATGTTCAAGAAACAATTATTGCAACTCGTAATGCAAGGTTTGAAACTCGTGAAGTATCTCAAACACAGAACGTCACACGCCAAGAGGTTCGTGAAGATGTTGTGGGTTGGTGGGATCCGCTTGCACAGTCCTTTATGCCACAGGCAAAGGGTGGCGAGTTCATTACTAAAGTTGATGTTTATTTTGGACACAGAGATGAAACACTTCCAGTATCATGTCAGATTCGTGAAATGTCTAATGGTTATCCTACTACAAAAGTTCTTCCTTTTGCATCTAAGACACTAGAACCTTATGCTGATGGAACAGTATCGTATACATCTGGTAGTACAACAATTACTGGAACTGGAACTCAATTCCTAACAGACTTGAGGGCTGGGATGCAAGTTACCATTGAAGATATTGGTGTTAGTGGACAAGATTGTTTATGTAATGTTGTAAGTGTTGAATCTGATACTGCTTTCACTATCTCTGGTGGATCCGGCCCGAATGGATATACCTTTACTGGTGGTGTGCCAGGAAGTTCTGGTAGTGGTAAGTGGTATAGTCTTGTAAATACTGCTCCAGACACAGGTGATGCAAAAACTACATTTATCTTTGATGCTCCTGTTTATGTAAAAGACGGAGTTGAATATTGTATTGTTCTCTTTACAGATAGTCCAAAATATACTGCATGGATTTCTCGTATGGGAGAAATTGATGTAAATGGCAGACAAATCTCTGAACAACCATATTTGGGTGTTCTTTTCAAGTCGCAGAATAATACTACTTGGAGTGCATATGATTTAGAGGATTTGAAATTTACTCTTTATCGTGCTTCATTTGATACATCGAAAACTTCTGTTATTACTCTAGTAAACGAATCCGTTCCAGTTAAAACTCTGAATGCAAATCCAATCAGAACTATTAATGGACAAAATCTTGTTAAAGTATTACATACAGATCATCATATGTATTCTTCTTCAAACAATGTTACACTTGCTGGAGTTGCATCTGGTATTAACTCTACATTGAACGGTGCAATTACATCTAGTTCCACATCACTTACACTTTCATCTTCTAATGGATGGCCATCATCTGGTACAATCTACTTGAAGATTAACAATGAAGTTATGACAGGAAGTATTTCTGGAACTACAGTTTCTTCTCTAACTCGTGGAGTTGAGGGAAGTGCAGCTGCACATGGTAATGGTGATGCAGTCGCATTGTATCAGTTAAATGGTATTCCATTGACAGAGGTGAATAAGACACACAACGCACTTGCAAATATTGGTATTGACTCATATACAGTTTCTACGACTGCAACTGCAACTGCTGATGGTACAGGTGGTGGTTCTTCTGTGACTGCAACAGAGAATGCTCAAATGGATCAAATCCATACACTTCTTCCTACCATTGAATTACCAGATACAAGTGTATCAACTTCTGTTATCACAACAACTGGTACTTCTCCAAGTGGTAATCAGACTTCGTTTACACAATCTACAACGGCTGAGAATATTCCAACAAATGATAACTATATTTTCTCAACACCCAAATTGATTGCTTCTCAAGTAAATGAAACTTTGGAATTGTCTGGTAATAAATCATTCAAGTGTATTGTTAATCTTAATACAGAAAGAGAAAACTTATCTCCATTGTTTGACTTGGATAGAAAGAGTGTTATTGCTATTTCTAACAGAATTAATAATATTGATAGTTCTGCTGACGTATATCCAACTACAGATTTTGTTTCACCAACTGAACCAGAGGGTGATAATAACGAGGCTGTCTACGTTACTCGTAAGGTGTCTCTACAAAATCCTGCTACTGCAATTAGAATGTACGTTGATGCAGTTCAGTTTGATAGTGCAGAAATTCAGGCAATGTATAAAATTCTTCGTTCAGACGATGCATCAGACTTTGATGAAATCGGATGGCAATACTTTAATACTAATGGACAACCAGACGAAACAGTAAACGCTTCTATCAATGAAACTGATTTCATCGAAAGAAAGTACTCTGCTGAAGGTTTGGAAGAATTCATTTCTTTTGCAATTAAGATTAGGTTACAGGGAACAAACTCTTGTGAAGTTCCATATCTAAAAGACCTAAGAGCGATTGCGTTGGCTACATAAGATGACAGAATATATCAAAGTAGAAAATCATCCAGACTTAGCAAGAGATACTAATTCTCGTGGTATTGTGAATACTAATATGGCTGCATATGAAGCCGCAGTTGCACGTTCTCGTGCTGTACAAAAGAGTAAAGATGAACTAAGGGATGCAGTAAGAGATATAAATAGTCTAAAGTCAGAGATGCATGAAATTAAATCTCTATTAATGCAAATGATGGATAAGAAATAATGGCAGATCGTAACGCACCAGCTAGTTTCACTTTTGAAGAGTGGAGAGTAGAATTTAATGAACTCGCAACTGATGTGGGTGATATTGCGAATCTGCCGTCTACTGTCAACGGACAAGCAGTAACAGACGTTATCGAAGCAATTCAAGAACTTGAACTTGCTCTCAGTAGTGTTATGTTTCCTACAGTCATTGACTTTGATGATTCGACAGGTGTAAACAGCGAAAGAATTAAATTCGGCACAGATGACGATTTACAAATATACCATGACAGTTTAAACAGTTATGTTAATCATACTGGTACTGGAGATCTTATTCTTAGGGATAACGGAGTTGACTTGACATTCCCAGGCGCCAGTGGAACTATTGCAGTTGAAGGTTTTGCAATTGCACTTGCAGTTGCCCTTGGATAAACATTATAAATAAGATAAACAAAGGAAGATAAAGAATGGCTAACAATTTTAAGAATGCATTTGCTACAAGTGTTTCCACCTCAAGTGGTTCGCCGACAGATGTGTATACTGCAAATAATGGTTCTGCCGTCAATTCAATTCTTATCGAACTTGATATAGCAAACACTGGTACTGCTGCTGTTTCTGCAACTGTCCTCATTTATGATAGTTCTGCAACTGCATCTTATCATGTTGTAAAGAGTGCTCCAATTCCTCCAGGCTCGTCCTTGAAGGTTGTATCAGGCCAAAAGATTGTATTGAATGGAGATGACAAAGTTCAAGTGTATGCTTCTGCTGCAACTGTCGATGTTGTTGCTTCTATTCTAGAAGATGTAACATAAGGGGTGATTTAAATGTCTAACTATATTGGTGTTCCATACATTAATCAGATTTCGCCCAGTTTTCCAAAGGAAGATTTTAATGGGTCTAATTTTGGTAGTGTAACTGGAGCATATGCGACATACTCAAATGCCGTAGAACTATCTGTTGATGTTCCTGGCGCTAATACAGAAAACCTTTTGGTTGTATTGGACAACGTGGTTCAAGAGCCAGATATTGCATATACTGTTCACGAGAATTCATCTAACCAACCAAAGATTTTAAATTTCTCAGAAGCACCAGCATCAAACGCTTCTATCTATGTTGTACATAGAGGTATTGGTAATTACAACATGACACCACCAGCTGGTTCTGTTGGAACAACACAACTTGCTTCTGGACTAAAAAATATTACTACAGATTCATTCACAGGTGATGGTTCTACTGCTGCGTTTACAATGACTGAAACGCCGCCTGCTGGAAATTCAATCCTTGTAATGGTTGATGGTATTGTTCAAAAGATTACAACTAACTATACTGTATCTGGAACAACATTGACATTTACTACTGCACCAGATGCTAGTGCAGAGATTGAAGTAAAACATTTAGGTATTCGTGGTGTTATTCGCAGAGGCCCAGATTTTCAAATAGACAATCTTACAGGAGATGGTTCTACTACTGCATTCACCCTAACAAACTCTGGTGTAACTGCAAACAATGCTTTTGTATATTACAATGGTGTGTGTTTGAAACCTTCTACTGATTATGGTATCAGTGGAACTACAATTACATTTACATTTGCTCCTGTTAATGCATCAGAAATAATGGTAAGGTATCAACTATAATGGCAAGTAAATCAAAAACTCTCGCAGAACTTCTTAATGGTGATGTTACTATTGATGCAACGGATATTGCTAACGATTCGGTTACTACGGCAAAGATTGCTGATGCAAATGTAACAACAGCAAAGATTGCTGATGATGCTGTTACTAGTGCAAAGTTAGATACGAATATTGACATTGCTGGAACACTAGATGTTACTGGTAAATTAACTGCTGATAGTAATTTATTGGTTGGTTCTGGTAGTGCTGTTGGTAATGCAAATGCAAATGAATTAGAACTTACAAATCCTGCTGGTTCGGGAACTGTGGGAATGACAATGAATGTTAATTCTGGTTCTGCTGATACTGGAAACATTTATTGGAGATCAAATGCAACAAATAACGCCATCCAAATTGTTGGCGACCCAATAACTAATTATTTGGCACTTGGAACAAGTGGCAGTACAAGAATGCACATTGACAGTGGTGGCAATACTGGAATAGGTTCTACCACACCATCAACATATGCTACAAATACTAAAGTTTTACAATTAACTACAAATGCTAATAGTGCTGGAGAAGGTGCGTCAATTAGACAGGCGCCATGGACTTCATATCAAGGTAGAGGTTATAAACACTCAGAGGTGTTTGCTCTTTCTAATATTACTTCTAGTACATTAATTTCTCAACTTTCTGGAACTGGTGCAAATGGGTTTAGATGTTTATTTGAATATATTGTAACTGGACACACATCTGGAGTCGCAAACGGCCACTTTTGGGGGAAATATTATTGGGATGGTGGCACAGGAGCTCCAGTTTTGATTCAGGCAGACTATGAAGAAAATGCTACTCTTCAAATAACCTTTGATACTTCAGTATCAAATAGGTTGCAATTATTTTTGGCATCACATAATGGCACAAACGGATTTAATGGTATTGCAGAGGTAACTTATTGGGTGCCGGTTGATTTTGCAAGTAGTAATTATACAACATCTTAGGGAATAGATATGGGTAACGTAAGACATCATTCTGGTATTAAAAATACTGTAGTTGCTGGAGTTTGCACAAACCCTGGCTTGACAACAAGTGGAAATAGATACACATTTAATTTGGATGTGAATGGAACAAACAATCCTGGCATGGCTCAATCTTGGTCAAACAACAGTTACACTTGTTCTACAAGTGGAACTTTTGAATTTCATGCTGCTGGATACACAACCTTTACCCCTGGCTACGGATATGTAAATTTATATAAAAATGGAAGTAACTATGTTGATTTTCATTTTAATCATAATAACACTACATTTCACGAAATGTGGGGGTTTACTACTTTGGTAGAAGCAAATGAGGGTGATGTTTTTGATTGGCGCCGTGGAGGCGGCGGCAGTGGAACTCATGCTAGATTTATGATGAGTATCAAGATGATTAGTGGTATGGAAGGCCCTAACATTCTTTAATTAACAAATAGGAAAATATAAAATGGCTGATTACACATTTACATTGAATGATACTGAAGAAAAATGTATCAATTATCTCTGTCTTGATGCTCAAGAGTTTGTTCAGAATTGGATTAACTTTCGTGTCAATACTGCTAAGGCTGATATCATAAGAAAAAACTTAGAACATTGTAATGCAAATGACATTACAATTGCAACAGGTGAAGATGCTCAAATTGAACAGGCATTTACACTGGGTGTTGTCCAAACAGGTGCAGATAGAGAAGCTGAGTATCAAGCAATGGTCGCTGCTAGAGAAGCAGAATAAATAAGAGTATGATAAACAAAGGTAGAATGATATGAGTAACTATATTGGAGCAGAACCGTCCTACGGAGTATTTGATAAACAAGTACTTACTGGTGATGGTTCGACAACACAATTCAATTTAGACCATCCTGTCGCAACATCTTCGCAGCTGTTGGTTTCTTTGGATGGTGTTATCCAAGAGCCAGATCATTCATATACAGTTTCTAGTTCTACAGGACAGGGAGTTATTAATTTCTCTGAAGCACCAGATGCGGCTGGTAGAGTCTTTATCACATATTTGGGTAGACAACTACTACAGGCATCTGTTACTCAGTCCGAATCTTTCGTTGATATATTCAATGGAGATGGTTCTACTGTTGCGTTTACACTTACAAGAACACCAGTAACCAATGATGCAAGAAACTTCATTGTCTTTGTAGATAATGTCTATCAAAGAGAAGGTTCTTCATATGCATTTACTGTACTTGGACAGACGCTTACATTCACAGGCGCTCCAGCAAGTGGAACAAATAATATTCAAGTTTATCAACTTAATAACATTAACACACTAAATACTATTGCAGATAATACAGTCACTTCTGCAAAAATTCAAGATGGTTCGATTGCACGAGTTGATCTCGCATTTGATCCAGAAGATGATGCAACTGCACTTGCGATTGCTTTAGGATAACAATAGGAAAGAAACATGGCGAACACATTCAAAAATGCGGCCCTTGCTGATGTATCATCTGGTTCATATGATACTCTATACACTGCGCCTGCTGCTACACAAGTTGTTGTTCTTGGACTTGCCATCGCTAATAAAACAACTTCAGCGGTGACAGTTAAGGTTCAATTCACAGATAGTTCTGCGAGTACAACACACCAATTACTAGAGGATGTAAGTATTCCAGCAAATACTACATTGGAAACTCTTGCTGGACAAAAATATATTTTAGAGGCCGCAGACATTCTCAAGGTTCAGGCAGGCACTGGTTCTGCACTTGATGTTGTTTTGGGTATTATGGAAAAAACCTAAGAGGATAGTGTAATATGCCATTTATTGGAAAAAATCCAACCGCTGGTTTTGCTACAATCGTCAAGGATGATTTTACAGCAGACGGTACAACCACAGTATTTACGTTATCAAAACAAGTTGCAACTGTAACTGATATTGCTGTCTATGTAGGTAATGTTCGCCAAGAACCTACAGACGCTTATACAGTTAATGGAACAACTTTGACGATGAGTGTTGCACCAGCAACTGGTGTTAATTTCTATGTTCTTCATATTGCTGGAACAATCGAAAGTTCAGTCGTTCCAGCAGACCTTTCTATTGGAACTGCAAAACTAGTAAACAATGCTGTCACTAGTGCAAAACTAGTAAACAATGCTGTCACTAGTGCAAAACTAGATACGAATATTGATGTGGCAGGAACACTGGATGTTACTGGTGCAACTACACTTGATTCAACACTTGCTGTAGTTGGTAATTCAACTGCAAACTCAATAAATTTAGGTGGTAGAACTCTTGGTGCTGGTGGAACTCCACTAGGTGTTAATTTTAGTTCTGCATCTACAAATGGTATGCAAATTAACGATACTAACTCTGGTAACTTAGGTGGAATGTTGGGTTTCTACTCTGGTTCTGGAACTGGTACTCTTCGTGGAAATATTCAAAATGCAAATAACGCTGGTATCCATGTGTGTGTGGGAACTGGCGGAACAGTTGTCTTTGGTAATAGTGGTTATACAGCTGCTAACGCCCTTGACGATTATGAAGAAGGCACTTTTACGCCGACCCTATATCACACTAGCACTAATGATTCGACATTCAGTTTATCAAATGGACAGTATACTAAGATTGGCAACACAGTAACTTGTCAAATAAGAGTTGATGGTGGAACAAGTGGCACAGCGGGTTCGTTTCTAGTTATTGGTGGTTTGCCGTTTGCAGTGTCGCAAGCACAAGGCAATATGGGTATTGGGATTTGGGGTTCAAACCCCAGCAGCCAAGTTGGAAATATTCACGGTTTTAATCCACCCAGAGTATTTAAGGGCGGTCAAGACGTTACTACTCAAATGTCGTTTTTTACGGCAATGTTGGTTTATAAAACATCGTAATAACCCTATTGGATATAGGGTCGGACAGGTGACAAGTCAAGTCACGATACTAAAATAGGAGAAATAAAATGGCACTTACAGAAAGAACAGAACAGGATAAGATTGAAGTCGTAGGCGAGTTCAAGCATATTCAAGTAAGAACTGCTACAATCATCGAGCGTGATGGTGTAGAAATTTCTCGTTCATTTCACAGACACGTTGTAGCACCAGATGCATCTGCTGACGCAGTTGCCGCTGAAAGTGCAGACGTTCAGGCAATGGTTGCACAGTTTCATACTGACGCAGTGAAAACTGCATACGCAGCACACGTTGCTGCTCAGAACGCAGCTGTTGACGGTGAAGAATAAATATATCTAAAAGGGGATAATTATGCCACTATCGAAAGTTCAGGCACAAGTTATAGAAAATATTGACGGAGGCGGTTCTGATGCTGTTTTCTTTATCAATGATCAGACTATGACAGTAGACTATACTCTTGCTGCTGATAAGAACGGCGTAACTGCTGGGCCTATCACAGTGAATAGTGGTGTCACCCTCACAGTTTCCTCTGGTGCAAGATTGGTGGTAGTATAATGGCTGTAACAATAGACGGAACAACTGGTGTAAGTTTAATCCAAGACGGAGTAGTTCAGACTGCTGATTTGGCATCTACTCTAGACTTGAGTGGCAAGACAGTTACTTATGGTTTGGCCAGTTCTGACTTGCCATCTGGCACTGCAATTCAAGTAGTCAATAGTGCAAGTGGAACAAACTACAATACAACTGCTGATGCTGGTGGCGCTGCAACTGGACACGCACTACTTACCAACTATAGTGTTACAATAACACCAGTAAGAACTGGTAGTAAATTTAAAGTTGATGGAAAGGTGTCTTCAGTTGGTTTTGCGAACACTACTGGTGTTGGTGCAATTTATTCGTTAGTAAAATACTCTATTGCTGGTGGTACTGTTACCGCTGCTGGTATTGATACTGGACATTACGGTGGTAGTAATACATATGTAAACCATGTGGTTAGTGGTCTTACTGGTGCATTGTCTTACACTTTAGGACAATCAATTGTATTCTCAATTTATGGTTATGGACAATATTGTACTGGTGGTGAATATGCATGGAATAGAGTTGGTGGTGGTAGTGGTCTAACAATCACGGAGATAGCACAATGAGTGAAGTCGTATATTTTAATTCTGATGGAACAGTTTCATCTGTTACTGGTGATGCCGCAGTTACACAAAAGAACATGGCAGACCTTCGTGCAATGAGAAATCATTTGTTGATAGAAACAGATTGGACACAAGGTGCAGATAGTCCTTTGACAGATTCACAAAAAACATCATGGGCAACATACAGACAATCTCTCAGAGATATTACAGACACATATTCTTCATTGGATGATGTTGTATGGCCTACTAAACCGTAATAAATAAGAATATGAGAAACAGGAAAAGTAGATGAGTAAAATTGCGATAACACCAAATGCGAGTGGAACTGGAACAATAAACATTGTTGCTCCAAACACGAATACTGATCGCACTTTGACCATTCCAGATGTTACTGGAAATGTTGTGACAACAGGTGATAGTGGAACTGTTACATCAGCAATACTTGCTACTAATGCAGTTAGAGATGAGTTACCAGCTGGTTCTGTAGTTCAAACAGTTCATACTAATGGCGCCCCAGCTTCTATATCCACTGGTAGTCTAACACTTCAAACTGCAACAATCACTCCAATATATGCAAGTTCTAAAATTTTAATGATTACAAATTCCGCTTATCATATGGATAACGCTGCTGGTGCATATTGGAGAGCCCAATATAATTACAGTATCGCTGGTGGTGCTAGTGGAACTGCTACATTAGGAAGTAACTATCTTGCCGATGCGATTGGTTATCCTAACTCAGTTTACACTACTGGCGCAAGAATGCATTATGGTGGACAGAAACTTTTCTCTAGTTATAATACAACAAGTGCAATTACTTTTACTTTGGTGGTTACATTACAGTCTGGTTCTGGACAACTAGGTTGTGGATATAATTATAATAATGACATGACATTGATGGAGATCAAACAATGAGACTAGGTAGTAAAGATTTTGCAATTATGAAATTGAATCCATCTGCTGTTAAAGTTATTGATGGTGTTCCTTACGATAAGGATGATAATGTAGTTTCATATGATGATGATGCAGTTATGATAGAATTAAATCTTCAAGAAGTAAGAATGATTCGTAATGCCAAACTCGTAGAAACAGATTGGGTTGTCACTATGCACAAGGAACTAGGAACAAACATTCCTGCTGCATGGAAAACATACAGACAGGCACTAAGAGATATTACAGACACATATACATCACTGGATGATGTGGTATGGCCGGAGAAACCAGAATGAGTACATTAAAAGTAGATACAATTACAGATTCTTCTTCTGGTTTAACTACAACCATTAACGGATTTACTCCACAGTCATCCAATATGGCTGGAAAAAATCTGATTATCAATGGCGGATTTAATGTCTGGCAAAGAGGCACATCATTCAGTGATGTCAATAATGTTTACACTGCTGATAGGATGTATGTTGTCGCTGGTGGTGGAACTACTGGTGATAATGTAACTCGACAATCATTTACTGCTGGACAAACAGATGTTCCTGGCGAACCAACTTACTACTTTCGATTTACTGCTGGTTCTACATCATCAAATAAAGTTGTTCATCATAGAATTGAAGATGTGAGAACTGGTGCTGGACAAACCGTAACATTATCCTTTTGGGGTAAGGCATCTACTGCTCACAGTTCTACAATAGAACTAGGACAGAATTTTGGAAGTGGTGGTAGTTCTCAAGTTGTTCCATCAGCACAATCATATTCATTAACCACTTCATGGCAAAAATTTACTTTTAATATTGTCCTTCCAAGTATTTCTGGTAAGACAATAGGAACAAGTAGTTATCTTTATATTGCTTTTATTAGAAGTTTGCCTGCATCAAATGTTGATATTGATATTGCACAAATGAAATTAGAGATTGGCTCGGTTGCTACTCCATTTGAACACCGTTCATACGGAGAAGAGCTTTCGCTCTGTCAGAGGTATTATGAAAAGTTTGGACAAGGTTGGTGGTCAAGATTTGAATCTGGTTCTGGACTTGTTGTAAACGGACAGTTCAAAGTTGAAAAGAGGACTGCTCCAACTATTGGATTGCCTACTGGAGGAACTATTAGACTTTATGAATGGGGTGTTGGAGATAGAGATGCTACACCAACACTAACAAGCACATCAATGAATGCAAATGGTGGACACTTCAAATTAAGTGGGTTTTCTGGTGGTTCTACTGGCGAGATTTGGGGTGTGGGTGGAACGAACACTGATTTTTCTACACATCCCTTTGAAGCAAAGGCGGAGTTATAAAAAATGAAAAATATGAATATTACATCTGCACAATATAGTGAAGGAAATATAAGTATCATCGCAACAATTGAAGGCAAACAATATGCAATTCCTTGTGTTGTGGGGAATGTCGAATATGACGAAATCATGCGCCAAGTAGAAGCAGGCACACTAACTATTGCAGAAGCAGACTAAATAGTATGAAAGAGATTAGGAAACAATAATATGCCATTTATCGGAAAACAACCACAGGCTGGTGCATATTCAAAGTTAGATGCAATCACAACTTCTGCGACTGCTACCTATAACTTGACACTTGATAGTGGTGCATACTATCCTCAAAGTGCTAATCACCTGTTGGTTTCACTTAATGGTGTTATTCAGGCTCCTCAAGATTCATTCACAGTCAGTGGTTCACAGATTATCTTTGACTCTGCATTGACAAGTGCTGACGTTATTGACTTTATCATTGCACTTGGTGATACACTGGATATCGGTGTACCTAGTGCTGGTTCTGTTAATACAAGTCAGTTGGCAAATGATGCTGTAACAACTGCAAAGATTGCTGCTGGGGCTGTTGATACAACAGAACTTGCTAGTGGTGCAGTGACTTCTGCAAAACTAGATACGAATATTGATGTTGCTGGAAACTTAGATGTTAATGGAACTTTTAATGTTTCGGATGACTTAAAATTCATTGGTGGGGCAACACCAACATTAGGTATTGGTACATTAACACCAAATAGAAAACTTGTCGTATATGGTAATAATGCCAACGGTGCAGAATTATCTATAACAAACACCGACATGACTGCCGATAGAAGAACCATGAACTGGTTCATGTCTGGCGATAAAGCACATTGGAGAATTTTGAATGATGCTGGAACAGCAGGTGGAACTTCTATAAATCTAGACCATGATGGTATTATTGATGCAACTGCATTTACTGGAACTAGTGGAACTGCATATAACGCTTTGGGGTCAGATTCTATTGGTGATAGTAATGTTCCTTACAACTCATGGGGTACACCAAATAACACATATTATCGTTGGGTTCTTCCAAAGGCGGGCGACTATCGACTTGAGGCCACAATGAGAATTAGAATGTGGGGTGTGCATGGAATGATTTTATCAAGATTGTACAACAACACCACATCTGCTGTTATAAACGACAAATATAATTATTCAACGTATAGAATGAATCTTGAGAACAGAGGTGGTGGTACTGCTGAACTTTTTAACATTCAAATTCATCAAACATGGATTGTAACCACATCTGCTGATAACCAAGATATTCATCATCAAATGTTCTCTGATAATAACTCTACAAGTTCAAGTGTTCAATCAGATAGTAATGGACGCAATTATCATGCATGGTATAGAATAGGATAATATTATGTCATTACCAACAAGAACCCCAGAAATTACTTTTTTAACTGCTGTACAAGCACTGCATTCAGATGGAATGTTTATGATGAGTATGCCTCACAATGATAGACTTACAGAAGAAGAATACAATGCGTGTTACATGGAAATCACTGGAACGGATGATAACGATTGTGCAATCACTTCATCTGATGTTTCTGCATTTACTGTAACATATGCAGACGCAGTTGCAAAGTATGATGAGCTCATTGCGGCAGAATAAATAAGATTATAGGAAAAGAACAGAATGGCACTCATTAAACTAAATTCAAGAGCAATACCAGACAATACAGTTGTAAACACTGACATTGCTGATGGTTCTGTTACACAGGCAAAGATTTCTGACGGTTCTGTTTCTTCTGCAAAAATTGCTGATGATGCTGTTACTGGAAGTAAACTTGGTGTTGAAACTGGTAGAAGAAATGTCTTTATCAATGGCAATTTCAGAATAGCTCAAAGAGGCACATCAGTAACGTATACTGGTGGTATTTGGCAATATCTTTCTCCAGACAGGTGGTTCGGGCATTTTGATCAAACTCCTACTGGTGCTACACATCATGTATTTGATGGAGGCCCAACTGCCAGCGGTGCTAACAATAAATTTGCAGAGGTAAGAGGCCCAACAAGTGCAAACAGTGGAAATGGTGCTGGTTACTTTGGACAAAGAGTAGAGTCCTCATCTCTTGCTGGTATTAGAGCAAAAAATTCATTTACTATCAGTGGTTATATTAAAAGAAGTGGCAGTGTAAACCAAGCAATTTCAACTAACATCATTTGTCCTACTGCAACAGATAACTTTGCTGGATACACTACACATGGTGCTGCGTTTACTTCTGCAACAATTTCTGGTGATGGAACAGCTGCTAACAATGGAACGCTCACACTTACTTCAGTAGATACATGGTATTATTTTACGGTTACAAGAACTTCTGCTACTTCTTTGACAAACTTTGACAAAGGATTGCAGATATATTGGGCATTTGGTAATTGTCATAACACCGCTGATAAAATTCAATTTGCACAATTACAACTTGAAGAAGGCACTGAGGCTACCACATTCGAGCATAGCACATATGCTGCTGAACTCCATCTTTGTAAGAGGTATTATCAGCAAAGTACGTCTATTGCTAATGCTACATCTAGTCCAATGTGGTTTTATTCTTACAACGCTAGTGAAGCATGGGGTGGAAACAGGTTTCCAGTAGAAATGAGAACTAATCCTACTTGTGTTCTTTATAATAATGCCGGAACGGCAGGAGGTGTACATCAGATTGGTAGCCCTGATATAACAGGTGTTACAGTTAATAGTTCATCTAAGCAAGGTATTTTTTTGGCGTACAAAGCTAGTGGATTTACAACAGATAAGTCTCATATTGCTGGGTGGACAGCAGATTCGGAGTTATAAATGGAAAATTTAAACATTTTATCAGCTAAGTATTTACAGTTTGAAGGAGTTAATTCTGGTATTTTAGCAATAATAGATGATATCCCAATGTCTGTACCACTAGACCCTGCTAACAGACACTACGCAGAAATACTCAGACAAGTAGAATCTGGTGACTTAACAATTGCAGACGCAGACCCATTACCAGATGCAGAATAAATAAAGAGAAACAGAGAGAACGCAAATGCCAATTTCAAGAATTAAAACAGACGGTATTCAAGATGACGCTATCACATCTGCCAAGATTGGTGTAGATGTAATTGTTGCTGACGATCTTGCTGCGAACTCTGTAACTGTATCTGAACTCACTGATGGTGCTGTCACTGGTGCTAAACTTGCCAATAACCTAAACTATGATTCTGGAACACTTTATCTAGACAGTACAAATAATAGAGTGGGCATCGGCACAACTTCGCCTTCTAAAGAACTTCATGTTAAAGGTGATATTGATGTTGAGGGAGGTACAGGTGGAGTTGCTGTTTTGCGTTTCAAAGCAGAAGAAATTCACGGTACTGTAGAGGGTATCAATATTGGAAATAACTTCGGCGGCCTTGCTTTTAAAACTAATAATAATGGAACAGTAGCTGAAAAGGTGCGTATCGACAATGCCGGCAACGTGGGCATTGGCGTAAGCAGTATGACAAATAAGTTGGTTTTGCCTAACGCCTCTTATTTTGCGATGCAAGATACTGGCGGCGCAGAGAGTCTTGCAATTAGAGCAAATAGTTCAAATGCAATGGAATTGCTGACTGGCGGCGGTGTGCGTATGAGTATTTTGTCCGATGGCAAATTGGGCCTCGGCGAGACCAACCCATCTAGTTTCTTACACTTAAAAAAATCTGATGCTACAACTTATGATGCTACTGATGCAGATGGTCAAGTTGGTATTGGCCCCACAATTTATTTAGAAAATCCTGCTAATTCTAATATTACTGTTGGTGGACAAATTGTTTTTGGAATGAGGTCAACAGAAGCTCAGGCAAGAATTGGTGCTACCGGCGGTGCAGCTCCAGAATTAACTTTTGGTACTGGTGATGTTGAACGTATGCGTATCGACAGCAACGGCAGAGTGGGCATTGGTACTGATAATCCAAACACCCCTGTTCAAGTTCAAAATGATTCTGATACGGATTATAACCCGTTGTCTGCGGCATTTAACAATATACTTGGTCTAAAGAATAGCACCTCTGGTGCTTTAAATAACTCGATTATGTCGTTTACTACGGAATCTAATGGTGAATGGTACATTGGTGGAGTTCAGAACAGCAGTAACAATGCATCAGATTTTGTGTTTGTGTCTAGGGATAGTGGCTCTAGAGCAGAACGTATGCGTATAACATCAAATGGTGATATAAATCATCATACTTCAGGCTCTTTTAAAATATACAGATTTAATTCAAGTACAAACCCATATTTAAATGTTGGCTCTATTGGTTGTGCTTATTTTAATGCAAGTTCTACTGATGCTAATGCTTATGCTATTGTAACAAATAAAGATAGTTCCTCTACAATGCACCATATATGTTTTAAAAATATTAATAGTGTCGTAGGTACTATTAGCACTAGTGGCTCATCAACATCATATAACACCTCATCAGATTATCGCCTAAAGGATAACGTGGTTGAGATGACAGATGCTACAACAAGGCTCAAGCAACTACAACCAAAAAGATTTAACTTCATAGCAGATGCAGATACAACAGTAGATGGCTTCTTAGCACATGAGGTGCAGTCAGTTGTTCCAGAAGCAATCACAGGCACACACGATGAAGTAGATGATGATGGCAACCCTGTTTATCAAGGAATCGACCAAAGCAAGCTTGTTCCTCTACTCGTAAAGACAATTCAAGAATTAGAAGCTCGTATCACTGCTCTAGAATCAAACTAATTTTCAAAATATCTAACACACAATCCTTATAAATAGAACAAAGGAGACTGTGTTCGATGGCAACTATTTCTAATTTATTCATAGACCAAAGTGCTGATTTCACTACTACAGTGACAATCAACGATTCCGCTGGTTCTGCACTTGATTTGACAGGTTATACTGCACTTGCGATGATTCGCAAGACATATGCATCTACAACTGCAACAACATTTACTTCGACATTTGAAACGCCAAGAACTTCTGGTCAAATCACAATTTCACTAACAGACACGCAAACCGCTGCTCTTGAGGATGGTAGATATGTTTATGATTTAGTCATAACAGATTCTTCTGGTTCTAAAACAAGAGTGGTAGAAGGTATTGCAACTGTAAACCCAAGCGTATCAAGGTAGAACTATGGCAATTACAGCAACAGTAAATACACCAAGAACAGTAGTTGGTTCTGTATCACAAGGAAACCAACCACAAGTAACTCGTGTAACAGTTCCAGGCCCCAAGGGGGATTCTGGATCAGTTGTGGGAGCTGCATCTCTGCAACTCTCTGGATTATCAGATGTTGATACAACATCTTTTCCATTATCAGATGGTTCTTTGTTGCAGTACCGTTCATCTACTGGAAAATGGACTGCCCGAAACGAACTTGATACAACCACTGGAAATCTCGTATTGAGTGGTGGAAGTTTTTAACAATAGGAAGATAAAAAAATGGCATTAACCCTACAAATTAAAAGATCTACTGGATCAACTGCGCCATCATCCCTTGCAGACGGTGAACTCGCCTATACCCACGGCAACGAGAAATTCTATATCGGTGATGGTTCTACAGTAAAACTAATCGGCGGTAAATATTATAATGACTTAGTTGATCATACCGCTGGAACTCTGACTGCTAGTTCTGCTATCCTTGTTGATAGTAACAAAGCAATTGATGACTTCATTGTTGGGAATAACTCAGCAACTGGTGGTTCAATCAAACTTAAAGAAGGAACTTCAAATGGAACAGATCATGTTGCATTGAAAGCTCCAAACTCTTTGGCAGCAAGTGTAACATTCACACTACCAAGTGCAGATGGTTCTGCTGGACAGTTCCTTACAACGAATGGTTCTGGTGAACTTTCATTTGGAACAGTCACACAATCACTTTCGATTGCTGCTGATAGTGGTTCTAATGATGCAGTATCTACTGGCGAAACAATTACGTTCACTGGTGGTGAAGGTATTGATACAACAGTAACAAACAACACAATTACAATTGCTGGTGAAGATGCAACTTCATCCAACAAAGGTATCGCATCGTTTGATTCTACAGACTTTACTGTAACAAGTGGTGCCGTTACTGTAAATGCAGAAAGAGTAGAAGATATTGTTGGAGCTCAATTAGTAACAAATGGTTCACACACTCTCATTACTGCAACTTATGATGATGCTAATGATGGTGCGATTGATTTGGTTGTTGACAACGACTTGTCAAACTATGATAACTCAAATTCTGGATTTTTGACAACAGAAACAAACGACTTGTCTGCTGCTGTTGTTTGGGCAAACGTACCAAACGCAAATATCACACAAGGTTCTGTTACACAACACCAGGCTGCACTTTCTATTGCAACCACACAGTTGACAGGAACAGTAACTAACGCACAACTTGCTGGTTCAATCACAAATGCAAAACTTGTAAACAGTTCTGTAACAATTGGTTCTGACACAGTTTCACTTGGTGGAACTCAGACAGACTTGAATGGTATCACTTCACTTGACGTTGATAACATTACAGTTGACGCAAACACAATCTCAACCACAAACTCAAATGGTAACTTGGCACTTGCTCCAGACGGAACAGGAACAGTTACAGTTCCTTCTGGTTATGAAGCAAGAGCAGGATTTGGTTCAGATTCACTTGTTAATAAAACATATGTTGACCAAGTTGCAAACGGACTTGATGTTAAGGCATCTGTAAGAGTTGCAACTACTGCTGACTTGTCTGCAACATATGCTAACGGTGCAGGCACATTGACTGCAAATGCAAACGGTGCTATTTCAATTGATGGTGTTTCACTTTCATTGAACGACAGAGTTCTTGTTAAAGACCAAAGTGATGCAGTCGAGAATGGTTTCTATAAAGTAACAACAGTTGGTTCTGGTTCTGCTGCATTCGTTCTTACCAGAACACCAGACGCAAACGAAGCTTCTGAAATCACTGGTGGTGCATTTACTTTCGTTGAAGAAGGTACTGCAAACGCAGACAATGGTTATGTTGCAACACACAATGGAACACCAACACTTGGAACTGATGACATTACTTTTGACCAGTTCTCTGGTGCTGGACAGATTTCTGCTGGTAACGGTTTAACAAAAACTGGTAACACTATTGATGCAGTAGGAACTGCAAACCGTATCTCTGTTTCTGCAAATGCGATTGACATTGCTTCAACTTATGTTGGACAAAATACTATTACTACTTTAGGAACAATTACAACTGGAACATGGAACGCAGACACAATTGGTGTTGCATATGGTGGAACAGGAATTACATCTGCCGCAAAGGGTTCTGTACTTATTGCAAACTCTGCTGATACTTTCAGTGCTCTTGATGGTGGTGGTGCAAATGATGGTTTCCTATCTTACAGTGCATCTACAGACACAATCTCATGGGCTACAAGTATTGACGGTGGAACATTCTAATAAGTAGTCTTAGGAGATAACACATTATGGCTACTGTTGCGATTAGACCAAAACGCTCTGAAACTGCATCTTCAGTTCCATCTTCAGGCGATTTGGAAGTTGGAGAAGTTGCAATCAACTCTGCTGACCAAAAGATTTATACAAAAAAATCTGATGGTACAGTAGTTGAAGTTGCAAACGCATCTGCTGGTGCTTCAGAAGGTTTCGCAATCGCAGTAGCAGTCGCATTAGGATAAGAAAACATGGCAATACCAACAACAAGAACAGATTTTAAAGAATGGTGCTTAAGAAGTTTAGGCAAACCTGTTATCGAAATTAATGTTGATCCAGATCAAGTTGAAGATAGAATTGATGAGGCTCTACAATATTTCGCACAATATCATTACGATGGTATTGAGAGGGTGTATCTAAAATATCAATTGTCTGCGGCAGATATTACTCGTGCAAGAGGTAATGATTCTGGAACGGTTGCAACTGATGTTGATGGTTCGACAACTGCAACTTGGTATGAACAACAAAACTGGATTCCAGTTCCAAGTTCGGTGGTGTCTATCGTTAAAGTATTTCCTTTGACAGATAAGGCCGCACTGAATATGTTTGATATTAGATATCAGTTGAGACTGAATGATTTGTATGATTTTAGTTCTACTTCTGTTATTCACTATGAGATGACAATGCAACATCTAGATTTTCTAGATCACATTCTTATTGGTGAGACAGCAATTCGTCACAACCAACATCAAAACAGATTATACTTGGATGCAGATTTCCAGACAGATTTTGTTGAGAACGATTACATTCTTATTGAATGCTATCGCAAACTTGATCCAACAACATATGCAGATGTTTGGGATGATATCTTTTTGAAGAAGTATGCAACTCAACTCATTAAGAAACAATGGGGTGCAAACCTTTCTAAGTTTCAAGGTATTCAGATGTTGGGTGGTGTTGCACTAAACGGTGATCAAATTTATACACAGGCACAGGAAGAGATTGATAAGTTGGAAGAACAGATTCAACTTGCATACGAACTGCCGCCTATGCATATGATAGGGTAAGTTATGCCAACAAAACTAAATGAAGATACGCAAGTTGCAATTCCATTAAAGAATTTAATAGGATTGATTATTGGTACAGTTATTGCTGTCACGGCTTATTTTGGTTTAACAGAAAGAATTGCGTTTTTAGAACATAACTACACAATGATGGATATGCAAGTAGATAAGAATAATGATTGGATAAATGGTTTCAAACCACCACCAGAAGTTCAAGACACAATTAAAAGAGTTCGTAACTTAGAACTAAAAGTAAAAGAACTTGAGATAAGGTTACAAAATGCCAACTAATGTATATTTCGATACAGGAACAAAACCAGAGCAGGCGCTCTATGAGGATTTGATTATTGAACAACTTCGCATTTATGGGCAAGATGTTTATTATATTCCTCGTAAGTTAGCTGGTACTGATAATATCTTTGGTGAAGATATCGGTTCTTCATTTGAGGATGCATACCTTATCGAAATGTATATGGAAAATATTGATGGATATGAGGGCGAGAAAGAACTCATGTCTAAGTTTGGTTTGGATATACAAGATGATGCAACCTTTGTTGTTGCAAGAAGAAGATGGGAACAGTTTATTTCTATCGACAACAACTTGATTGTATCTTCAAGGCCAAATGAAGGCGATTTAGTTTATTTCCCAAAGGGTGGCAAACTCTTTGAGATTACTTTTGTGGAAGATGAAGATCCATTTCTTCAAGTCCACAATCTACCTACATATAAACTAAAATGCAAAACCTTTGAGTATGGTTCAGAAGCCATTGACACAGGTATTGCAGAGATTGATGTTATTGAAACTGACAACTCTTTGGATATGTTGTCACATCAACTCACTTTGGAAACTGCAACTGGTTCTGGTTCTCTTATATTGGAGAACTCAGTAGAGAATGCTGCGGCGTCCTATATAATACTAGAAACTTATAATGTCGCAACTATTGATGAGAATTCACAGAATGATGACTTTGAACTTGCAGACGATAATATATTAGACTTTACTGAATCTAATCCATTCGGTGATGCTGGGGTTAATTAACTATGATTGGAAATTATTTTTATAACGAATCGACAAGAAATGTCGTAGTTGCGTTTGGTACACTTTTTAACCAAATTCAATTGACTAAAAAAGATAGCAGTGGAAATGTCACACAGACAATGAAAGTTCCACTTGCATATGGCCCAAAACAAAAGTGGTTGTCAAGATTGACAGAAGACCCTAACCTTGCGAAAAAGGTAGCAGTTACACTTCCTCGTATTGGGTTTGAGATTTCTGGTTTGACATATGATGCAACCAGAAAACAAAACAAAATTATGAAGGCAAAGAAGGTACTAGATGGTGCAGATAACTCACAATTAAAATCTGGTTTTATGCCTGTTCCATATAATGTTGACTTTGAGTTGTATATTCTTGCAAAGAACTCAGATGATGCGTTGCAAATTGTAGAACAAATCCTTCCTTACTTTCAACCAGAATACACAGTAACTTTGAGAGAGATTCCAGAACTAGATATCATTCGTGATGTTCCTATCGTACTGAATAGTATCTCTTATGAGGACGATTATGAAGGCGACTTTACAAGTAGAAGGAGTATCATTTATACTCTAAGTTTTACTGCAAAGTATTACTTGTACGGCCCAGTAACGTCTACAAATGTTATTCGTACTGTACAAGTTGACCAGTATGCAAATACTCCAGTTAATGCTCCATCTAGGGAACAAAGATACACAGTCGCACCGAATCCATCAAATGCAACTGCACAAGAATTTGATCCAGATGATGATAACTTTGGATTTAATGAAACAACAAGTTTCTTTGAAGATGCGAAAACTTATAATCCTGTAACTGACCAAGATGAATAAATAATAGAAAAGAATTCCTAAAGGAAGAAACGCATGGCAATTAGAAAAATCATATCAAGAAGTATCGGAGTGGATGTTATCGCTGCTGAGGATTTGGCAGCTGGTTCAGTTGAAACTGCCGAAATTCAAAATGGTGCTGTTACAGGCCCAAAACTCGCAGATAACCTAAACTATGATTCTGGAACACTATACCTCGACAGCACAAACAATCGTGTAGGCATAGGAACAACTTCGCCCAGTAGAAAACTTGAATTAAATGGTGGTGGTGTTGGAAGTTTAGTTACTTTTACAGATGGTGTTGCAACTAACTTCACATTTAAAACAGATGGAAGTAGTGTTGGCACTTTTGGAACTGAGGCTGGAAGCACACAACTTGCCTTTATGGTTGCTGGTTCTGAAAAAATTCGTGTGGCCAATGATGGTGATGTTGGCATCGGCACTAGTTCGCCAAATGCTAATCTTCACGTTTCTGGTTCAAGCACCAATGTTATTAGCGCACAAGTACAAAACAATGAGGGTACTGGAAGTCGTATAGACCTGTACTCTTTTGGCAGTTCTCCTGCTATTCAATCTGCACATAGGTCAGCGATGTATCAATGGACAGGTGCAGGCATAGACTTGTGGACACGAACAGGTGACTTACACTTTGGCACTAGCAACTCAGAAGCCATGCGTATAGACAGCTCGGGCCGTGTTAATATTGGTGGTGTCCAAACAGACGCCGGTGCAAAACTATCGGTTATAAGTGATAGTACAATAACTTCTGGATCATCGACAACAAATGAAGGTATTCTTATGATACCTAGTGCTTCATTGTCATCAAACCAATATGCGCCGTGGATTTCTTGGACAGGGTATCCAAGTAGTAGTGCTGTACAGAGGGGAAGAGCGGGGATTGGTGCAATATCAACTAATAATGCATCAGGTCTGGAACTTATATTTGCTACTAGAAATGCAGCAGATGGTAGTGTTCTTAGTCCTGCTGACGAAAAAATGCGTCTTACTACTGGTGGTCATCTTTGTCTTAATAAAACTAGTGATAGTTTTAATGACAGCGTTGGTATTTCTGTCAATGGTGCAGCTGGGTTAATTAGAATAGAAAGAAACAATGATCCATCTTTACAATTAAACAGAATGAATGCAAATGGAGAAATAGTTCAATTTTATAGAGGTGCTGGAAATAAAGTTGGAAATATTACTGGTAATACCTCATCCGTATCTTACAACACCTCATCTGACTACCGCCTAAAAGAAAATGTAGAATACGACTTTGATGCCTCAACAAGATTAAAGCAACTGAAACCTGCTAGATTTAACTTCATCGCTGACGCAGATACAACAGTCGATGGCTTCCTTGCACACGAGGTTCAAGATATTGTTCCAGAAGCAATTACTGGTGAAAAGGATGCAGTAGATGATGATGGTAATCCAGATTACCAAGCAATCGACCAAGCCAAGCTTGTTCCACTACTTGTTAAATCTTTACAAGAAGCACTAACAGAAATTGATAGTCTGAAGGCAAGACTAGACGATGCTGGACTTTAATAGTCTACCTAAATAAAAGACAGACATATAATAAACGGAGTGAAAATATTATGACTGAAGAAAAGAAACAAATGATTACAATTGATGACGTAGAGTATGCAATTGAAGATTTGAGCCAGAATTGTATTAATCTAATTAATAACATTCAAAAGTCAAATCAGTTGGAAGCAGACAAAACTTTTGAAATTGAGATGCTCAAAGCATCTAGACAATTGATGTTTGACAATTTGAAAGCCGAACTTCCAAAACAAGAAGAAACGGTAGATGAGCAATCAGACTGACATTTTAGATAATGTTTTAGGAATAGCAGAACCAGAGGTTTTGGCAGTAAAAGATGTTACTCCACCAAAACCTGTTCTTGTTCCAGAAACAAAACTAAATGAAGAAGATATAGATAACGATTATAAATATCAACGAGAGAACTTTTATAATCTTATCGAAAGAGGACAGGATGCCATTGATGGTATTCTAGACCTTGCAAGAGAATCAGAACACCCAAGAACCTATGAGGTTGCTGGGAACTTGATTAAACAAGTGGCAGAAGTCACGGAGAAATTGGGTGATTTGCAAGCAAAGATGAAGAAACTCAAAGAAGTTCCTAATTCTGCTCCTCAGAACGTAACAAATGCATTATTTGTTGGAAGCACTGCTGAACTACAAAAGATGTTAAAGGGAAAGTAATATGCCATTAACCAGAATTAAAAATACAGCCATTGGTGACGGTGGCATTTCAACTGCAAAACTCGCTGATGGTGCTGTAACAACTGTTAAGGTTGCTGATGATGCAGTGAACTCTGCAAAGATTGGTGTTGATGTTATTGCTGCCGAGGATTTGGCGGCAAACTCTGTTACTGTATCAGAGATTTCAGATGGTGCTGTCACAGGCCCAAAACTTGCAGATAACCTAAACTACGATTCTGGAACACTTTATCTAGACAGTACAAATAATAGAGTAGCTATTGGTTCTACGAGTTCTCTTGAAAAACTAAGAGTAGCGGGAAATATTGAAGTATATAACGATGATGCAGACGGTTATATCTGGTTTCACGATGCTGGAACAAGAAGTTGGGCTGTCGGAAGTGTCCAATCAACAGGTAAATTATCAATAAATTATAATCAAGATTTTTCAAGTGCTGAACGATTTACTATAGATCCCAATGGATTTACTAGTCTTAACACAACTACTGGTAATGAAAGATTAAATGTTGCTGGTGCGATAGGTTCTTCTGGTGCATCTGCTAATTTTGGTGCCGGTGACGAAAGAATTATAATGGACTTCACTGGCTCTGTCGCTCGTGTTGGTCATGTTAATGGTGCATCTGGTAGTGCTAAACCACTTCATCTTCAGACTGCTGGAGTTACTAGGGTTGCTATTGATGGTAATAATGTCGGCATTGGCACTACTTCACCGTCCTTACCCTTACATATTGAAAATACAAACAACGCCAGAGCACTCATCAAAACTACAAATTCTGGATCTGTTGCTGCTCTTCAATTGCAAAATACGGCGACTACGGCAGAAATTGGTGTTGAAACATCAACAGATGCTGGCGGTGGAGCTTATGCTGGTTATCAAACAGGAGCAACTGGTGCAAGTGGGCTTCATATATTAAATAATAATAATGTTGGTATAGTTGTTGATACTTCTGGTAGGGTATCTCATCCAAATCAAGTAGCATTTGCTGCATATCTAAATACAAGCTTTACAAATGTCGTTAATGTCGCTACCAGAGTCACAGGTTGGACACTTTATGGTGCCTCTAATTACTTTGGGGTGCAAACAAGAAGGCATCACAGTTCTTTTGCAAGTGATCAATTTACCGCTCCAGTTGCTGGACTTTATTTGATGGTTTTCAAACCAGATTTTAGTGGTACTCAAACAACTGGTTGGTATTGTAGTTGGGGTGTAAATGGCAACACCAGAACTTTGGATGTAGTAGAAGATCTACCACATTATGCAAATAGCACCCAGGCCTATATGAATGTTCTAGAATTAGATCAAGGTGATTATGTAAGAATTTATGGACATGGTGGCTCTGCTTGGGCGATGAATTCTGGAGGCAATCAATGGAACACATGGTGGATGGGCTACAAGATAGCTTAAATAAAGGAAACTCAAATTATGGCACAAATTAATTTAAATATTTCAGAAACAGAAAAATTAGCTATGGATTCTGTTTGTTTGGATGTTCAAGAATATTTACAAAACTGGTTGGACTACAGATCAAGACTGGCAACAGATACGATTGTTGCATCTCTAGTAGATCATTGTAATAATAACGATATTGCGATTCAAGTTGGTGTTGATAATCAAATTAGACAAGCTTATGATTTGGGTATTGCTAAAACAATAGAACAACTGAACGCAGATAATGAAAACTTATGATCACTACCTTGGAAATCCTCTACTAAAAAAATCTAATGTTCCTGTAGAGTGGACGAAAAATCAAATTCTTGAATACCAGAAGTGTATGGAAAATCCCATATACTTTATCAAGAATTATATTAAAATCGTATCGCTTGATGAAGGACTTGTTCCTTTTGAAATGTATAATTTTCAAGAGGACATTGTAGATACAATCCACGACAATCGTTTTACTATCTGTAAGATGCCAAGACAGTCTGGTAAATCCACGACTATGGTATCCTATATTCTTCACTACGTTCTATTCAATCCTAACATGAATGTTGCAATCCTTGCCAACAAGGCTGCGACTGCAAGAGACATTCTTGGCAGACTTCAACTTGCGTATGAAAACCTTCCTAAGTGGTTACAACAAGGGGTGGTGTCTTGGAACAAAGGTTCAGTAGACTTAGAGAATGGTAGTAGGGTGGTTGCATCATCTACATCTTCATCTGCTGTTCGTGGTGGTTCTTACAACATGATATTCTTGGACGAATTTGCATTCGTTCCAAACAACGTAGCAGAGGACTTCTTTAGTTCTGTTTATCCTACAATCTCATCTGGTAAAACTACAAAAGTTATTATTGTATCTACACCCAATGGTATGAATCTTTTCTACAAATTGTGGGTTGATGCAGAGAACAAAAGAAACTCATATAATATCATAGATGTTCACTGGAGTCAAGTGCCAGGCCGAGATGAAAAGTGGCGAACAGAGACAATCGCAAATACTTCTGAAGAACAGTTCAGAAGAGAGTTTGACTGTGAGTTTTTGGGTTCTGCAAATACACTTATTAATCCTTCAAAGATTAAGTCAATGGCCTTTCAGAATCCTATTCAGTCAAACGCTGGATTGGATATGTATGAGAAACCAAATGATGGTGGTACATATGTTGTGGTTGCTGACGTTGCAAGAGGCACAAATAATGACTACTCTGCATTTATTGTCTTTGATGTATCTACAGTTCCTTATAAGATTGTTGCAAAATATCGTAACAACGAAATCAAACCTCTACTCTTTCCCAACATTATCCATGATGTATCTAAGGCCTACAATCAAGCCTATATTTTGATTGAGGTGAATGATATTGGTGAACAAGTTGCAACTGCACTACAGTTTGACTTGGAGTATGAGAACCTTATTATGGCAAGTATGCGTGGTCGTGCAGGTCAGGTGATTGGTGGTGGTTTTAGTGGTGGAAAAGCACAATTGGGAGTAAGAACAACAAAGGCAGTTAAAAAACTAGGATGTTCTAACCTTAAACAAATTATTGAAACAGATAAACTCATTATCAATGATTACGACTTAATCAATGAGTTCTCTACCTTTATTCTTAAAGGACAATCTTTTGAGGCAGAAGATGGACATACAGATGACTTAGCTATGTGTTGTGTTATCTTTGCGTGGTTGGTAGAACAGACATACTTTAAAGAACTAACTGACGATGATATTCGTGCTAGAATGTTCTTAGAACAACAACATCAATTAGAACAGGATATGGCTCCTTTTGGGTTCTTTGATGATGGGTTGAATGATAATGGATACGGAGAAACTATTGTAGATGAGTATGGAACACGGTGGAGTCCAGTGGTTCGTTCATACGATTCAGATTGGTAGAAATCTTAAAATACCTACATAATATCAATAATATCGTTTTCTAATTTAAGGAAGCAGTTTGCACAAACTACTTTGGATTGATTGATTAAATCTTTGACTTCTGTTCTAGATTCCTCGTTCAATCCTTTTCTTTTTGTTAGAGTGCGTATTTTCCTCTCGTGAGGATAAAATTGGAGACAAGCAGTTTCAGATTCACCACAGTAATTACAGGACTTTTTACCAAGATATTCATTAACCCATATCTTGCGAGCTCTATAATTGCGTTGTGATACCTTTTTTATGGTTTCTTTGTATTTCTGATAATGCTCCGACATAAAACTATTTATGTGTTGCTTAACCTATAAAAAATCAAGTGTAGAAAAGGTTTTTTATAAATATTCATGTAAGTTTGGAAACTTAATAATTATAATGAATCCATAAAGGAGAAAACAAAGATGGCATTTCAAGTATCCCCTGGCGTACTCGTCAAAGAGATCGACTTGACCAATATTGTTCCTGCTGTTGCAACATCTATTGGTGCAATTGCTGCTGGTTTCCCACAAGGGCCAGTTGAAGAAATCATTCCGATTGCTTCAGAACAAGATCTTGTACAAGTCTTTGGTAAACCAAATGCAAGTAATTTTGAAACTTGGTTTACTGCCGCTAACTTTCTTCAATACGGAAACGCTCTTCGTGTAGTTCGTGCAGATGCTTCATCTGCTGTAAACGCTACCGCTGACGGTTCTGGATTGAAGATTAAAAACGATTTTGATTATGAAACTAACTATGCCGCTGGACAAGGTTCTGTCGGTAACTGGGCTGCAAAGTTCCCAGGCACATACGGTAACGGTGTTGCTGTATCAATCTGTTCAAGTGCAACTGCATACGAACAATCATTCTCTGGTGCTGCTGGTACACTTGGTGTAACCACAGGTACGCCTGCTGCTGGTGCAACTACTGTTGGAATTGACAACGGTGGTGGTTCTGCTGGTGACGGTGGTAACTTGTTCTCAGTTGGAGATATTGTTTACTTTGCAGAAGCAGACGGACAACAGTATGAAGTTACTGCTGTTGCAACTGACGATCTAACAATCAGACAACTTGACAATCCTAACGGTGGTGGACTTAAATCTGCCTTGACTGCTGCAACTACTGTTCGTAGACGTTGGAAGTACTATGACTTGTTTGATGGTGCGCCTGGCACATCACCTTGGGCAACAGACAGAGGAATTTCTGGTGACGAAATGCATATCGTAGTTTACGATACTGCTGGTACTGTTACTGGTTTTGACGCTGACTTGGCCGGACAAAGAGGTAATGCTGCAATGGAAACATATCCATTCGTATCTCAGGCTGCATCTGCTAAAACTGCACAAGGTGGAACAAACTTCTATGCAAACGTAGTAAACACAGGTTCTTCTTTCGTAAGATGGATGGATCACGACGGTTCACTATCTGATGCTGGAACAGACATTGCTTCTGGTTCAACTTACACCTCTTCTACTGGTGACGCTGGTGTTATCACTTCAACACTTTCTGGTGGTGTAGACGCTAACCCAACAATCGGTGAATTGGACACTGCATATCAGTTGTTTGCTGATGTTGATACAGTTGATGTAAACCTTGTGATGGCTGGTACTTGTCCAGCTGGAACAGATGGTGTTACACACGCAACCATGATTATCGACCTCTGTGAGGCTCGTAAAGATTGTGTTGGTTTCATCTCTCCTCGTAGAGCAGATGTTGTTGGTATCACAAGTTCAATCACTCAAACTACAAATGTCGAAGCATTCTTTGACAACCTTGCATCTTCTTCATATGCAGTATTCGATAGTGGATACAAGTATATGTACGACAGATACAATGATGTTTACAGATATGTACCATTGAATGGTGACATTGCTGGTTTGTGTGCAAACACTGACCAAGTCGCTGACGCATGGTTCTCCCCTGCTGGTTACAACAGAGGACAAATCCGTGGTGCAGTAAGACTTGCATACAACCCTAACAAGGCACAAAGGGATATTCTTTATCCTGCTCGTATTAACCCTGTTATTACACAGTCAGGCCAAGGAACATTCTTGTTTGGTGACAAGACTGCTCTTTCTAGACCTTCTGCGTTTGATAGAATTAACGTGCGTAGATTGTTCCTCGTTCTTGAAAAGGCAATTGCAACTGCATCGAAATTCCAACTCTTTGAGTTCAACGATACATTTACAAGAGCACAATTCTTGAATTTGGTAGAACCATTCCTTAGAGATGTGCAAGGACGTAGAGGTATTACAGACTTTAAGGTGGTTTGTGATGAAACAAATAACACAGGTGAAGTCATTGACAGAAATGAATTCATTGGTGATATTTACATCAAGCCTGCTCGTTCAATCAACTTTATTACACTAAACTTCATCGCCGTAAGAACTGGCGTTGCATTTAGTGAAGTGGGAGGTTAATCATGTCAACACCAAATATTAATGATTTTAGAGCTAGAATGACTGGTGGGGGCGCTCGTGCTAACCAATTTACAGTTATTCTGAATACGCCTGCAATCGGGGCTGCCGGAATTGAAAGTTCGGAAGCAACATCATTTTTGGTTAAGGCAGCATCGTTGCCTGGCCAGACAATCACAGAAGTTCCTGTCAACTTTAGAGGACGTATTCTCTATCTTGCTGGTGACAGAGAATTTGAAACATGGACAACAACTATCATCAATGACACAGATTTCAGAATTCGTAATGGACTTGAGTCATGGATGAGTGGTATTAACGACTTGGAAACAAGTGTTGGTGCTGCCAATGTTTCTCAATATACTGCTGATCTTAGAGTTCAACAATTGGATAGAGATAATGTTATTCTTAAAGAATACATTCTAACCAACTGTTGGCCAACAGTGATTGCACCAATTGAGTTGTCTTATGATACAGTAAGTGAAGTTGAAACCTTTGATGTGACATGGAGATACACATCATTCTCAGCAAGTGGTGTATAATCCTGCTTTATAATCTTACTAAATAGTAAGGTAAAATTAGGAGAACTATAGTATGGCTGAACTTTTTGGTTTCAGAATCACAAGAGCGAATCAGAGTGGGAGTAGTGATGGATTCACTGCTCCCTCATCTGACGATGGCACCCTTGATGTTGTATCAGGCGGTGGCCATTATGCTTCCATTCTTGATATGGATGGTCGTGATCGGAATGAACTTGACTTAATTAGAAGATATCGTGATATTGCACAACAACCAGAGTGTGATAGTGCTATTGAAGATATCGCAAACGAAGCGATTGTCTCTGATGAAAGAGGACAATCCGTATCTATTTCCCTCGACAGGTTAGACCTTTCTAGAAATATCAAATCTAAAATTAGAGATGAATTTAATGAAGTTTTGCATTTGCTAGACTTTAATGCAAAAGGCCATGATATCTTTAGACGTTGGTATGTCGATGGAAGAATATACTATCATAAAATTATTGATAGAAATTCCCCTCGTAAGGGAATTAAAGAATTACGTTATATCGACCCTCGTAAAATTAAGAAGGTCAGAGAACAACGAAAAGAAATGGACAAGAAAACTGGTGCCGAGATGGTAAAAGGCATTGAGGATTTCTATCTTTATAATGATAAGGGTTGGGAACAGAACGTAGGAACATCTTCTGGTATTCGTATTACTGCCGACTCTATTACATATTGCCCTTCTGGACTTGTAGATATGCACAAAGGAACTGTCCTTTCATATCTGCACAAAGCAATCAAACCTGTCAATCAGTTACGCATGATTGAGGATGCGTTGGTTATCTATCGTATTTCTCGTGCGCCTGAAAGACGTATTTTCTACATTGATGTTGGTAACTTGCCGAAAGTAAAGGCAGAGGCTTATCTGAAAGATGTGATGAATCGTTATCGTAACAAGTTGGTGTATGACGCACGAACTGGTGAAATTCGTGACGATAGAAATCATATGTCAATGTTGGAAGATTTCTGGTTGCCTCGTAGAGAAGGTGGTAGAGGTACAGAAATCACAACCTTGCCTGGCGGCTCAAACCTCGGCGAGATTGATGATATCAAATACTTCCAGACAAAACTTTACCGTTCATTGAACGTACCAATCTCAAGACTTGAGGCAGAGAACTCATTCTCTATTGGACGTTCTGATAACATTACTCGTGACGAATTGAAGTTTACAAAGTTCGTACAGAAACTTCGTAAGAAATTCACTGTAATGTTTATGGATGTTCTTCGCACACAACTTATTCTAAAAGGTGTGATTGCAGAAGATGAATGGTCTATGATTAAAGAAAACTTGCAGTTTGACTTTATGCAAGATGGCCACTTTACAGAATTAAAGAATGCAGAACTTCTTCAAAATCGTTTGGATATGTTAGGACAGATTGAAAGTTATGTGGGAACATACTTCTCTAAAGAATATGTGAGAAAGAATGTTCTAAGAATGTCTGATGAAGAGATTGAAGAAATTGAAAATCAAATTAAAGATGAATCTGGTGGCGAACTCGACCCTATGGGTCAAGATGATGGTATGTTCGCACAGAACAATCCAGAACAAGGAGATAAATGATGGATACAGTAAGAGACTTTGTAAACGCAATTGGTGACGGTGATAACCTTTCAGCAGAAACACACTTTAATGCTTCTCTTGCATCAAAAGTTGGTGATGCATTAGAAACAAAAAGACAGGAAGTTGCAAAAACATTTGTAACTCATCATATTCCAGAGGTAGAAGAAGATAGTGAGTAAAACCGTTTCTCAACTTCGACAGGAGTTACCAGAAAAGGATGAGCATAAAACATCTAAGGAGTATAAAAAGTTATCTCCTAAGATGAAGAATGCTGTTGACGCTATTTTTAAGGAAATGGAAAGTAAACCTTCAGATTTCCTAAATACTTTTGACAAAACTATTACTTTAGTCTCAAAAAAGTTCAAAGTTCCTCCAAAGGCACTTATGGATTACTTTGAGGCAGAAGTATTATCAATTTAGGAAAAGTAAAATGCAAGTAAAAGGAACAGCAACCGACCTCGCAGCTGGAACTACAAAATTTGTAGATGATGCGGCGGTATGGGTATTTAACACTGGTTCTGCACAAGTAGTAACAGTTCGTAATTCGGCAGACGATGCTGACATTGGTACGATTTATGTTGGTGCTGGTGCTGGTATTGTAATTCACATGAACGCTGGAGAGGGGCTTCGTGGTGCATCTACCTTAAAAGGTACAGCAATCACGAATGCTGGGTACTAATATGAAACTTATCGCAGAACAAATACAAGAAGTAGAATACATCGTTGAAGAAAAAGACGGTGGTGGAAAAGATATGAAGATTCGTGGAATCTTCATGCAGGCAGACATGAAAAACCGTAATGGTCGTGTCTACCCTATGGGCGTACTTAATAAAGAAGTCGCTCGATATAATAAAGAATTTGTTGCTGAAGGTCGTGCGTTTGGGGAACTGGGTCATCCAGAAGGCCCCACTGTCAATCTTGACAGGGTATCGCACATGATCACAAAACTGGAAGCTGATGGAAAGAACTTTATTGGTGAGGCGAAACTGCTCTCTACTCCAATGGGGGAAATTGCGAAAGCACTAATCAAAGATGGTGGTAAACTTGGTGTCTCTTCAAGAGGTATGGGTTCACTTGAAAATAGAGGTGGTGCAAACTATGTGAAAGATGATTTTTATCTTGCCACTGCGGCAGATATTGTTGCAGACCCTTCTGCACCTCAGGCCTTCGTTGAAGGTATCATGGAAGGTAAAGAGTGGGTTTGGGATAACGGACTACTTAAAGAAGTAGAGATTCAAAACATCAAAGATGAGATTAATGAAGGTGTAAGAGCGAAACAATCTAATGTTTCCGCCCTCGCATTTGCAAAATTCTTGTCAAAACTTTAATCATTATAAATATGTTAATAGACAACTCAAGGAGAAAATCCCAATGTCAGAACTAGACAAGACAATTGAGGAACTAGAAGCGGAAGTCCAAGCAGAACTTGAAGAAGCTGCACAGGACGCCCCAACAAAGGGTGCTGCTAAAGGCGACTCAATGGAAAAAGTAGATGGGGAAGTTCAAGACCTAGGCAAAGCAGTTGAAAGTCCAGAGACAGCAAAGGGCCCAGATGGTGCGAAAGCAACAAAGAAGGCCAGTGATGCTCAGACTAAAGGTGCAAAAGATGCCGGTGGAAATGATACTCCAACTGCAATTAAAGAACCCCTTGCTGCTGGTGATCAAGTAGATCACGATGGTGAGGAACTAGAAGAAGGTAAGATGACTAAAGAGATGATGAAGGCAGAAATGCAGAAGAAGATGGAAAGCATGAAAGCCCAAGATCTCAAGGCAGCATACGAAGCAATGTGTAACGGTGAAGGTTACGGTTCAATGGAAAAGAAAGATGAGTCAGTTGACGAATCTACTCTTGATGACCGTCTTGCATCTGTAGACGTTTCTGAAGATGTTACTGCTCTCGTAGAGGGTGAGGAACTTACTGAAGAATTCAAAGAAAAGGCATCAACAATTTTTGAGGCTGCTGTTAAATCTAAACTTCGTTCTGAAGTTGAAAGAATTGAGGAAGCAAAAACTCAAGAAATCGCTGAAGAAATCAATAGAGTGCGTGATGAGTTGACTGAAAAAGTTGACGCATACATGAACTACGTTGTAGAAGAGTGGATGAAAGAGAACGAAATTGCAATCGAAAGAGGTCTCAAAGGTGAGATTGCTGAAGATTTCATTTCAGGCCTTAAATCACTTTTTGAGGAGCATTACATTGATGTTCCAGACGAGAAGTATGATATTCTAGGAACTCAGTCTGAAAAGATTGACGAACTTGAAGCAAAACTCAACGAACAGATTGAAAAAACTGCTGCAATGAAAAAGCAGAATGACCAATTGGTTCGTGAATCAGTCTTTGCAGAAGTCGCTTCTGACCTCGCCGATACAGAGGTAGAGAAGTTCAAGTCTCTTGCAGAAGATGTAGATTTTACAGATGAAGGTTCTTTCAGAAGTAAACTCGACACGCTTAAGGAAAGTTATTTTCCAAAGGCAACCACTATCGCTGAATCTGTAGACTCTGAAACTGATGGTTCAGAATCTTTCGATACAACTGGTGCAATGTCTGCTTACATGGCAGCAATCAGTAAAAATGTAAAGCGGGCAAAAGACTAATTAGCGGAAGAAATTATCTTCTAAAAATCTAGTTTTTATAAATATTATTAGAAAAACTCAACAAGGAGAAAACAAAATGTTCAAAGCAGAACATCTACAGGAAAAGTGGCAGCCAGTACTAGAGCACAACGATCTTCCAGAGATCAAGGACTCTTATCGTAAGGCTGTAACCACGATTATCCTAGAAAACCAAGAAAAAGCACTTCGTGAAGATAGAGGTTTCCTCGGCGAAGCTGCACCAACTAACGCTACAGGTGCTAGTGTAGATAATTGGGATCCGATCCTAATCTCTCTAGTCCGTAGAGCAATGCCAAACCTTATCGCTTATGATATTGCTGGCGTTCAACCTATGACAGGCCCAACTGGACTTATCTTTGCAATGCGTTCACGCTATGCATCACAGACAGGTACAGAAACATTCTACAACGAAGCAGACTCAGATTTCTCTGGTACTGGTACACAAGCTGGTACAAACCCTGCTATCTTGAATGACACTCCTGCTGGTACATACACCAATGGTACTGGTATGACAACTGCTGCTGCAGAAGCATTGGGTGACTCTGCTGGTAACTCTTTTGCAGAAATGTCTTTCTCAATTGAGAAGAACTCTGTTACTGCAAAGTCAAGAGCTCTTAAAGCAGAATATACAATGGAACTTGCACAAGACCTTAAAGCAATTCACGGTCTTGACGCAGAAACAGAACTTGCTAACATTCTTTCTGGTGAAATTCTTAACGAAATCAACAGAGAAGTTGTTAGAACTGTTTATACATCTGCTAAAATCGGTGCCCAAGCTGATACTGCAAACGCTGGTATCTTTGACATGGACGTTGATTCAAACGGTAGATGGTCAGTTGAGAAGTTCAAAGGACTTATGTTCCAAGTTGAGAGAGAAGCAAACGTAATCGCTCAACAAACTCGTAGAGGTAAAGGTAACATGATTATCTGTTCTTCTGATGTTGCTTCTGCACTTCAGATGGCCGGACAGTTGGATACATCCCCTGCTCTTAACAACAACTTGTCAGTTGACGATGCTGGTAACACATTTGCTGGTGTTCTTAACGGACGTTACAAAGTGTACATTGATCCATATTCAGCAAACGCTGCCGCAAAGCAGTTCTTTGTTGTTGGATACAAAGGTACTTCACCATACGATGCTGGTATCTTCTACTGCCCATACGTTCCACTTCAGATGGTTCGTGCAGTTGGTGAGAACACATTCCAGCCAAAAATTGGTTTCAAGACACGTTATGGTCTTACTGCAAACCCATTTGCTGGTGGTGCTACAGTCAGAAGTGGTGCAATCACTGCTAACGACAACGTATATTACAGAAGAGTTCAAGTTACGAACATCATGTAATAATAATAAGAAACTTGTTTCTGAACTTGGGGGAGGGCTTTTGCTCTCCCCTTTTTTCTTTATAAATACTATAAAGGAAGAAAACTATGGTAAAACTTAATCCACTTGCACGACAACCAAATAATCTAGACTTTGCATCACCGACTCAGTTTAGATTTAATTTGTTGAAAACACCTAACGTAGAATATTTTGTTACATCTGTAAACTTGCCTGGCATTAGTTTTAGTGGTGAAGCAAATATGAATACACGTTTTAAGAGTATTGCTCTAATGGGAGATACACTTGAATTTGAAGATTTAGAATTAACATTCCTTGTGAATGAAGATTTATCAAACTATCGTGAAGTACATGATTGGATTACTGGAATTGGTTTTCCAAAAGATACTGAACAGTTTAAAACTGCATCTTCAGAAAATTCTGAATTGAGACCTAATACATCAAGTTTAACTAATCCCAATACTATGGCTTCTGATGCAAGTCTCACACTTCTTACAAATAAAAATAATCCAACACTCAGAGTGAATTTCAAAAATTGTTATCCTAACTCTCTTTCTGGATTGACATATAATACACAGGTTACTGACACAGAACAACTAACGGCAACTGCAAGTTTTAAATACGATTTTTACGAATTTGAAACTTTATAAATATACCGAGCAGACAATGGTTGACTTGGACAATCATAGTTTGAGTCTCTTTAAAGAGATAATATAGTAACGCAAGTTACAACCCACTCTGCTCACTTTTATTATTAGGATGTGAAATATAATGACACTTGAAGAACTACAGGCTCAGGCCGCAAAAGACTTAGAAATCGACAATATAGAACTTGGTGATGAATCACTTAGGTCTGCAAGTCTACATCAAAAATATCTAACCATCTACAATAACTTTAGACAACTCGTTCTTATGAATGAGGGTACTTACAATGTACTCAAACGTAAGAAGTGGGAATACTATGGTGGTAAAGCATCGCCAGAAGTCTATCGTGACAATCCCTTTGACCACAAAATTTTAAAACAAGACATTCCACTTTATCTGGATTCTGATGAAGAACTCATCAAAGCAAAACAGAAAGTAGAATACTATAAGATGTGTCAAGATTCCTGTGAACGGATTCTGAAACAAATTCAGTCTCGTGGTTGGGATATTAAAAACGCAATTGAATGGCGTAAATTTGTGGATGGGGCAATATGAGGTATTGTCAACCATACATCATTGAACGTATTGGTGCAATAACCATATCTAAAGCTCTCGCAAAAGTTAATACTCAGTTAGAGGACGCAAAGATAGTGGGTGCGAGTGGACAAGTTCGCAGAAGCACTAAGGTTGATTGGATTAATGATAAAGATGTTTTAACATCATTCTTGGAATATGCACAAGCGGCAAATAAAAATGCTGGGTGGGATTTTCATATTGATGTTATCGAACCACTACAATATGCAGAGTATTCTGTTGAAGATGAGTTTGGATGGCATATTGACCAACACAACAAACCATATGATGATGGTAGAGTGAGGAAGATTAGTTTCTCTATTTTTCTGAATGATGATTATGAAGGTGGTGAGTTTGATATAGAAACAGGAAACCCACAGGAAGAAAAAAGATATACAACAATTAAAAGACAACCAAATACTGGTTTTTTCTTTCAATCGCACTATTGGCATAGAGTAAGACCAATTACTAAAGGTGTACGCAAAAGTTTAGTTGGATGGGTACTTGGGCCTAAATTTAAATGACCATAATCACCAAAAAGAATGAAGTATACCTACAAGTAGAAACTGAACCCTCAACTGCAAGGGCGATTTCTGACTTCTTTACGTTTGAAGTTCCTGGCGCTCGTTTTATGCCTGCGTATCGAAATCGTATTTGGGATGGAAAGATTAGACTATTTTCTCCATCAACAGGAGAACTTTATCTTGGATTACTGCCATATTTACAAAAATATTTGACAGATTATGAAGAAGAATTTACAATAAGTGAGGAACTAAAAAATGAAAAAACAATCGACAGACCAACTCTTGATGGATACATTAGACAACTTAGACTTCGATCCAGTGGAAGAAATATCAAACCTCGTGATTATCAAATTGATGCCGTGGATTATGCTATCCGAAATCATAGGGCCCTTCTTCTTAGTCCTACCGCTTCTGGTAAGTCACTTATAATCTATATTCTGGTAAGGTATTATCAATTACTATTACAAGAAACCCAACAAGACAAAATCCTTATTCTTGTTCCGACAACATCTCTGGTTGAACAGATGTATTCTGATTTTATCGACTATGGATGGCAAGAAGCTTATATGCAGAAGATTTACAGTGGACATGATAAACAAGTAACGAAACCAGTTGTTATATCGACATGGCAATCTATCTACAAGTTTCCTAAGAGTTACTTTGAACAATTCGGTTGTGTGATTGGTGATGAAGCACATTTATTTAAGGCAAAATCTCTTACTTCAATTCTTACAAAACTTCATTTGTGTAAATATAGGTTTGGACTAACTGGTACACTGGATGGTATGCAAACGCATCGCCTAGTACTAGAAGGATTATTTGGAACACTTAATAAAGTTATTACAACAAAAGAACTGATAGATGAAAAGACACTAGCTGAATTTAAGATTAGGGCGCTAGTCTTAACATATCCAGAACATGAGTGTAAACTCGTAAAGGATATGAACTATCAAGATGAAATTGATTTTATTGTTACACACCCAAAAAGAAATGAATTTATAAAAGACTTGACATTGGCACTAAAAGGCAATACACTGGTGCTATTTCAATTTGTAGAGAAACATGGAAGTGTTATCTATGATATGATTAAGTCTAACACAGATAGAAAAGTGTTTTATGTGTTTGGTGGTACTGACACCCAAACCAGAGAGGATATTCGTGCAATTACAGAAAAAGAGAGGGATGCCATTATCGTTGCATCTTATGGCACGTTTTCTACTGGTATTAACATTAGGAATCTTCACAACATCGTGTTCTCAAGTCCAAGTAAGTCCAGAGTTCGTACCTTGCAATCAATTGGCCGTGGATTGCGTAGGAGTGAAACTAAGGATTCCGCTATCCTCTTTGATATTGCTGATGACCTCACCTATAAATCAAAAAGAAACTTTACAATTAACCATTTCATGGAACGAATAAATATCTATAATGAAGAGCAATTTGATTATGAAATTAAAAGGATAAAACTAAAATGACAGAAAATAATATAAAAATACTAAAGCTGTCTAGTGGTGAAGAGATTATTTGTGATGTTGTTCAGTCTTTAGATTCACCCTATCTTAGTGTAACCTCTCCTATGAAATTAAATTCATATCCAAAAGCAACAAGAAATGGTATAGAAGAAGCCTTGTCTTTACAAAGGTGGATTCACTTTGCTAAAACCAACACATATGATATCCCCAAGTCTCAAATCATCGTACTTACTGAGGCCTCTTATGGGTTATCAAAGTTTTATGAGTATTGTGTTAGTAAATCTAGATTGGAGGATGAAGATGTATTAACTGGAGCTCCCACCAATAGAGAATTAGATGATATTGTTGAGGAACAATGGGATGAGGAGTTTGGTAGTCCAGACTCTAAGCTTATACATTAGATCTATTCATTCTCAAACCCAGCATAGTAAATATACCCTCTTGTCAAGAGAAAGTCAATAGATTTTTATAATTATTTTTCTCTTGACATCTGAATCAAGATATAGTATGATGTATCTATTAATCGCACTTTAAGCGACAATATATGTGGAGTTATTATGGCTAAAAAACCAAAAGGAGCGCATTATGTCAATAATGCACAGTTCCTAGAAGCAATGAAAGAATGGAAAGAGCGTTGCAAAGAGGCTGAGGAACTAGGTGAACCACAACCACCAGTGACTAATTATATCGGCGAATGCTTCTTGAAAATTGCAAACCACCTTTCTTACCGACCAAATTTTATCAATTACACCTATAGAGAAGAAATGATTTCTGATGGTATTGAAAACTGTCTACAGTATTGTAGCAACTTCAATCCAGATAAATCAAACAATCCTTTTGCGTATTTCACACAAATTATTTACTACGCCTTTATTCGTAGAATACAAAAAGAAAAGAAACAACAACATATCAGACACAAAATAATTGAGAACATGAGTGTTGATGTTCTTGCAGTTGGAGAAGATATGGAACAAGGACAGTTTGTTGATTATCTACAGAAGAATTTTCTACCAGCTGAAGATGTATATAAACCTAAGAAGAAAAAGAAGAGTGAACCAAAAGGCCTTGAAAAATTTTATGATGACGATGGTGAAGAGATAAATGAAAATAGCGCTGATAACTGATACTCACTTTGGCGCCCGTAATGATAGTTTAGCATTTAATGAATACTTCTATAAGTTTTGGGAAGAGATTTTCTTTCCTTACTTAGATGAACACAACATTAAAACGGTTATTCATTTGGGCGACCTTATGGACAGACGTAAGTTTGTTTCATATAAGATTGCAAAAGACTTGCGTGAAAGGTTTATCAAACCTTTTGTTGATAGAGGTATCACTGTCCATATTATGGCAGGGAATCACGACACCTACTATAAAAACACCAATGAAATAAACTCATTATACGAACTGTTAGGTGGCCCAGGCGAGGAGAAATATCCTAACATTCATTGTTATGATGCACCTCTTACTGAAGAGTTTGATGGTACTGGTATTCACTTTATGCCATGGATTTGTACTGAAAACTACGAACAGTCTATGAGAAGTATTGAAATGACTTCTGCACAGATTTGTATGGGGCATTTTGAAATCAATGGTTTTGAGATGCACGCTGGACATTTTTCAGAAAGTGGATATGATAAAGATTTTCTAAGAAAGTTTGATACTGTATTCTCTGGACACTTTCACAAGAAGTCTGACGATGGCCATGTTTATTATCTTGGTAACACCTATCAAATGACTTGGAGTGATGATGGTTGCCCAAAGGGTTTCCATATCTTTGACACAAATACGAGAGAACTAGATCGTATTATTAATCCATACACAATCTTTGAAAAAATCTACTATGATGATTCAACAACAAATTATTCTGATTTTAATGTATTGACATTGAAGGAAAAGTTTGTTAAAATAATCGTTGTTAATAAAAAGGACTTTTATCAGTTCGATAGGTTTATTGACAGAGTTTTGAATGAATCTGGTGCCCATGAGGTAAAGATTGTTGAGGACTTTAGTGAACTTGATGCAGAGAATGTTGATGATGCAATCATTGAGAATGCAGAAGATAACATGACTTTGATTGAGCGTTACATTGATGAACTTGATGTTGACTTAGATAAAAAACGATTGACTAATATGATGAAGTCGTTGTATGTAGAAGCGAGTGACCTAGAACTGTGATTACTTTTAAATATGTACGCTGGAAGAACTTTCTTTCTACTGGCAATAATTTTACAGAAATACAGTTGGATAGAAGTCCAACTACTTTGATCATTGGCGAAAACGGAGCAGGAAAGTCAACCATTCTTGATGCACTTTGTTTTGGCCTATTTAATAAACCATTTCGTAACATCTCAAAATCACAACTTGTTAATTCAGTTAATGGTAGTGCTTCTATTGTTGAAGTTGAGTTTATTGTTGGTGGTAAAAATGTAAAGGTTATTCGTGGCATCAAACCTAATAAGTTTGAAGTATACGTTAATGATAACATGATTAATCAAGATGCGAATGCTCGTGATTATCAGAAACATCTAGAACAACAGATTTTGGGATTAAACTATCGTTCTTTTACACAGGTTGTTATTCTAGGTTCTTCTACCTTTGTTCCATTCATGCAGTTGTCTACAAAGGCACGCCGTGAGGTTGTTGAAGATATTCTAGATATCAAAGTATTTTCTTTGATGAACTTCTTGCTCAAGAACAAGAACAAAGAATTGAATGAAGAGATTCGTAATGTTGAATATCAGTATGATTTGACTAGTGAAAAAATTACTTTACAGGAAAAGTTTATTAAAAATGTAGTTGATAATAAATCTGTTATCATTACAGAAAACAAACAAAAGATTTCTGATAATAACTCTACTATCAATTCTAGAAAAGAAGAAATTAAATCATTTGAGAAAGATAAAAGTGATTTATCTTTTGATGCAGAGATAAAAATAAAGACTGAACAGAAACTTAAAAAACTAAGTCAAACTGAAGCCGCACTTCAAAACAGAAAGGCAGAACATGACCGTCAAATCCAATTCTTCCAGAACAACGATGAATGTCCGACTTGCGAACAATCAATTACGACTGCAACAAAGCAGACGCAGACAGAACTTCGCACTACAAAAATCGGAGAACTCGACACAGCAATCGACAGTTGCAAAACCCTTGAACGTGCCGAACAAGACAGACTCAACACAATCTTAATCAACCTTGAAACCATTCGTCAGCATGATGTTGAGATTGCAAAGATTCGTTCCTCTATTATTGAACTAGAAAAGTTTAATGTCAAGTTGCAGAAAGACATTGAGGCTTATGAAGCTGGTTCTATATCAGAAGATGATAAATCTAAACTTGATGAACTCAAAGGTAAAATTAAATACATCAATGAACAAAAGTCTAAGTTAAACGAGGATAGATTCTATATTGATGTAGCACGAAATCTTTTACAAGACAGTGGTATTAAAACTAAGATTGTAAAACAATATTTGCCAATTATGAACAAGTTGGTAAATACATATCTCAGTTCTATGGATTTCTTTGTCAACTTTAATATTGACGAAAACTTTCAAGAAACTATCAAGTCACGTTTTCGTGATGAGTTTTCTTATGCATCATTCTCTGAAGGTGAGAAGATGCGTATCGACTTGGCACTACTCTTTACATGGAGAGCTGTCGCAAAGATGAAGAACTCAACCAATACTAATCTACTCATTCTTGATGAAATCTTTGATTCATCTTTGGATGGTACTGGTACAGATGATTTCCTCAAAATCTTGAATACGTTCAGTGATCAGAATGTATTCGTTATTTCCCATAAACAGGATATGTTGTTTGATAAATTCAGAAGCGTTATCCAATTCAAAAAAGAGAAGAACTTCTCAAAGGTGGCATAATATGAAACAAAGTGAACGATTTTATGAATTACTAGAAGAAATGAAAATAACACATGACGCAAAACGTCACGACTATGCAAGTACGGAAGATGTGTTTGCAAACTTTAGACACTGTGAGATTGCTGGTATTCCAGCATGGAAAGGTGTTGCAGTTCGTATCAGCGACAAGTTTAGTCGTATCATGGGATTTGCAAGGAAAGAAAGATTGCAAGTAAAAGATGAGAGTATCAAGGATACTTTGGTTGACATGGCAAACTATGCTTTAATCGCACTAATTCTTTATGAGGAAGATAATGGGAAAAAGAAGTGATTTTGAAAGAATAGAAAGAGATTTCTATCCAACACCATATTCGGCAGTTGCACCTCTTATTGCACATCTACCACAAAAACCATTTACCTTTGTTGAGCCATGTGCTGGTGACGGTAGATTGATTGACCACTTGGGGTTGCATAATGGAATGTGCATTCATGCATCTGATATTGAACCACAGTCTGACGAAATAATGGAAATGGATTGTTTTGATGTAAATGCAAAGGCACAATACATTATTACAAATCCACCTTGGAATCGTAAGATACTCCATCCAATGATAGAACATTTTTCTAATATTGCTCCTACATGGTTTCTTTTTGATTCAGATTGGATGCATACAAAACAATCAATTCCCTTCTTGACAAAACTAAAAAAAGTTGTTAGTATAGGAAGAGTAAAGTGGATTGAGGGTAGCAGTAGCGTTGGTAAAGACAATTGCTGTTGGTATCTATTCGACAACACAGATATGGTGAAACCTATCGAATTTTGGGGCAGAACATGATATATAAACTAATTGAGGCAGAAAGTCCATCACTAAATGTGAAACTGCCTGATATAACATTTGATGATATTAAAACAAAATATGACTTGACACCACAAGAATTATATGATAATCTAAAAGGTACTATGTCTGCTATGCGTGGTATTGGATTGTCTGCGAATCAATGTGGGCTATCTATTCGTGCATTCGTTATGTACACAGACTTGAAAGATGGAAATGTTGAGATTTACTTCAATCCTAAAATCATTTGGGAATCTGAAGAAACTGAATTCTTTGTTGAGGGGTGTTTAACTTATCCACATTTATTCTTGAATCTCAAAAGGCCAAAGATGATTGAGTTTGAATATATGGACATTAATGGTGAACAAAAGAAGGGCAAGTTTGCTGGACTGACTGCTCGTATCTTCCAACATGAGTATGACCATATGGATGGTAAGAACTTTACTATGTATGCATCAAAGTTGAAGATGGATATGGCCAGAAAAAAACAACAAAAAATGTTGAAAAAAGTTGTAAAAACATCTTGACTTTGTTCTTAAAACAGTCTATACTGTGTATATAAAGTGAGAAAACAAACGGAGAACTTTTATTATGGCACACGAACTTGAAATCGTAAATGGACAGGCCCAGATGGCCTATGTTGGTGAACTTCCTTGGCATGGACTTGGAACTAAAGTAGAACAGGATTTGACTCCTGCTCAATTCCAAGAAGTCGCTGGACTTAACTGGACTGTTGAGAAACAACCAATTGTCACTGCATCTGGTGTTCCTATCAAAAACAAAGAGGCACTTGTTCGTACCTCTGACAACACTGTACTTGATGTTGTTGGTACTGGTTGGAATCCAGTACAGAACTCAGAAGCATTTGAATTCTTCCACGAGTATGTGATGGCTGGTGACATGGAAATGCACACTGCTGGTTCACTGAAAGATGGACAAATGGTTTGGGCACTTGCAAAAACCAAAGAATCATTTGAGTTGTTCAACGGTGACGTTACTGACAACTACTTCTTGTTTACTAACCCACACCAGTTTGGTAAGGCGATTAACATTCGTATGACACCAATTCGTGTAGTATGTAACAACACTCTTACACTGTCTCTATCACAGAATGCAGATAAGATGTTGACTGTAAATCACCGTAAAGAGTTTGATGCTTCTGAAGTCAAAGAACAGATGGGTATCGCTCGTGAGAAGATGGAACAGTACAAGTCAATGGCTGCATTTCTTGGTTCTAAGAAATACACTTCTGATAATGTAATCCAGTACTTCAATGAGGTATTCGGTGCGCCTGCGAAAGAGAAAGTGGATAACGTAATTCCTTTCACTTCTCGTAACTCAAAACTTGCATTTGAGAACTTGGATGTTCAGCCTGGTGCTGAGTTCGCACAAGGAACTTGGTGGACTGCATTCAACTCTGTTACTAACATGACAGACCACTTGCAAGGACGTTCTAATGATGGACGATTGGTTTCATCATGGTACGGACGTAACCGTAAGGTAAAACTAAATGCACTTGATAAGGCACTTGAATACGCTGATGCTGCATAAAAAAAATTGAAGAGAGGGATTGAAAAATCCCTCTTGGATGTATATATAATATAGGGTGCGATTCGTAAGTCGCCCTGTTCGACACAAATATGCTTACTCTGTGTCGCAAATCACGGTTTTGGTAGTTTCCGCCCAAAAAACTACCACTTTATAAATAAACGTGATATGCCATAATGGGTATCACACTGTAACTTGCTTTTTAAAGGAGAAACAAAATGGTAAATACAGCTCTTACAGACCCTTTTGACAGGGTTAAAACTTACTCTATCGGATTCGATAGAATGTTCGACAGACTACTTGATGATAGTCTTGTTACAACAACAAACTACCCCCCTTACAATATCGTAAAAATGGATGACACCAATTATGCAATTCAGATTGCAGTTGCTGGATTCGGTAAAGACGATATTGAGATTGAAACAAAAGAGAATACTCTTTCAATCAAATCGAAAGAAAAGGGTGATGTTGTTGATGAAACAACTTATCTGCACAAGGGCATTTCAAATCGTGCCTTCAAGAGAACTTTCACTATCTCTGATGATGTGGTAGTTAAAGGTGCAACTTTTGAAAATGGGTTGTTGAACGTAGAACTTGAAAGAATCATTCCAGAGGAAAAGAAGCCTCGCCTGATTAAAATCAAGTAATTTTGTAAGAGCGCCTCTTGACAGGGGCGCTCTTTTATGTTATAGTATGTGTAATTGAATTGAGGATTTGTAATGAAATATTTTAAGAACAAAGATGAGCCTACAGTAGTTGATAAAATTGACTACAAATATTCAGAGGATAGAATCCTCAAAGAGTTGCAAGAGTATATTGATAAAACTTACTCTGCACACTATTCCCACAATAGATTTCAAGCAACAGAATTCATCATGGACTCGGGCCATGGAGAAGGTTTCTGTATCGGCAACATTTTAAAGTATAGTCAACGATACGGAAAGAAAGACGGCAAGAACAGAAATGACTTGCTAAAAGTGATCCATTATGGTATAATGGCACTTCATAATCACGATACAACGGAGAATAATTGATATGAAACTTAGTAATGATACCAGAGAAGTTCTGAAGAACTTTTCTACCATTAACCAGAATCTTCTGGTAAAAAATGGAACTGTGATTGGAACAATGTCAGCGATGAAAAACATCGTTGCAAAGGCAACTGTTCCAGATACTTTCAACAATGAATTTGCCATCTATGACTTGAATGAGTTCTTGTCTGCAATGTCTCTATTCAAAGACCCAACTCTCACATTCGATGAGAAGAGTGTAAAACTTAATGAAGAGGGTGGTGGTAGTAAACTGACTTATATGTTCAGTGACCCATCTATCGTGACAGCTCCCAAGACAGAAATCACTATGCCAAGTGTTGATGTAGAGTTTACTTTTACACAAGACACATTTAACCAAATCCAAAAGGCATCTGCTGTTCTTGGTGTTCCAGATGTGGTTCTCAAAGGAACTGCTGGTGGTAGTATTGAACTTACTGTTACTGATCGTAAGAATGATACATCCAATGACTTCAGTATTACAGTCGGCGAAAACTCACCAACTGATTTCACATACTTCTTTAAGGTTGAAAACCTAAAACTCCTGTCAGGCGACTACAAGGTAGAAGTTTCTTCAAAAGGTATCTCACATTTTACTAATGTGTCGAAATCTATTGAATACTTTATTGCACTTGAAGCTGCTTAATGTATCATAAAAAAGTCATTAAACCACTTAATGACTCATATATGAAACATTATTGACAAGGAGATATATTATGAATGATGTGATGCTTTGGGTGGAGAAATATCGTCCATCCAAAATCAGTGAGTGTATTCTTACTGATGATTTGAAAACGACTTTCCAGACCTTTGTAGATGAAGGACATATTCCAAACCTTCTTTTATCTGGTGGGCCTGGAGTAGGTAAAACCACAGTTGCAAAAGCAATGCTTGAGGAACTTGGTGCTACTTATATGATGATAAACGGTTCTGAAGAATCTGGTATTGATGTTCTCAGAAACAAGATTAAGAACTTTGCTTCTACTGTCTCTATGGATGGTAATCGTAAATTCGTGATTCTTGATGAGGCAGATTATCTAAATCCACAATCAACTCAACCTGCCTTGCGTGGGTTCATTGAAGAGTTCCATAAGAACTGTGGATTTATCCTTACCTGTAACTTCAAGAACCGTAT
>Ga0255772_10000143_pt1 | contig 66087 bp, 70 predicted proteins | sample 071ome_34_FD_179970 | JGI IMG/M metagenome (GOLD analysis project Ga0255772, IMG submission 179970) | Coastal salt marsh microbial communities from the Groves Creek Marsh, Skidaway Island, Georgia - 071411BT metaG (version 2) | ecosystem: Environmental > Aquatic > Marine > Intertidal zone >...
GATACTTAGTAATTGGTTCCCCTGATGCGTCTAATGTAACAACATTGTTTAAAGATAATTTTGTTGAGTCTTCTAATTACTCAGATAGAGACATTGTAAGGTACCAAGACAGTTTATGGCAAGCTACTACAGACATTTTAGGTGCAGTTGACAATATTGTATTTGGAAGTTTTGAATCTATTGCACGTATTAGAACAGAACTAAACCTTACTGCTTCAGACAGCGAAAATACACCTACGTTAATGACAGGTAACTATCCATTTACTGGCACAGAAGTTGATCATATAATTGTAAGAGCTCCGTTAGATATGTATCAAGGTTCAGGTATCGGAGATACATTAAAACTAAAATGGAATACTTTAAGTTATGCATATCAGGATCAGATACAAGATGAATTAGAAGCAGTAGAGCCGTTCCAGGGAGATATTCCTGGATTAGATAGCTCTTTTATTTCAGGCGATCATACTATTCAAGAAAAAATAGATGTGATACTATTTGTACCAGAAGCAAACGTTATTCCTTTAATAGGTCAAGTTGTAGAAGTGGCTGGCGGATTTGGTACTGTAAGTTACACATTTAATCCTTCTACTGAACAAGATGCTACTGCAAATACTACAATTTATTTGAAAGATGTTAATGGTAGTTTTGGAACAGCTGGATCTTTAACTACTACTATTGGTGAATTTGTTGGTGAATATGAAACTGTAGCACCTATTGATGAAGTAATTGGGTATGATGAATATTGGGGAGGATATTGGAAAATTAATCTTCCTGCAAATGTAAATGTAGATCAAATTAATTCAGATACTGGTAGAGGTTTAGTTTATTTTGATATTGTACCAAACGGAGAAGCTGATCCAAATAGATTCTATTATAACATTTTAGACTATAGAGCTGACGAAGTTTTAGCAAATAATCCTTTTTATTCAGACGACGACATTTATACTAGAATTGCTAATCTTTCATATTACGGAGCACCAGGACCGTTAAATGTAACAGATGATTTTGCAAGTAATATATTTGTTGTAAAAGCGCCAGATGAATTAACTAATAATTTGAATGTAGTTGCTCCTGGTGACGACGATAACGATACTATTGATTTATTTTACAATTCTCTTCCGCAATTTGAAGACGGAGTATGGCAACCATTAACAAATTATGTTTCTGGTACAGTTTTAAAATATGCAACTAGTGCATATGATACAATATACTGGAGAGTTAAAACTGCTCACACAAGTCCAGAAGAGTTTTTAGACAATAATGACCAATTTAATAGCTTGTTTTATGAACCGTTAGACGGATTAATATTTAAAGACCCTAGCGATATCGGTCTTGCTATAGAAACATTGAATAAAACACATAAAGTCTATGACATTTATGACGGATTTATTGATGTAGAACTTACAATACCAAATCCCTTAGATCAAAATTTATTTAAAGAGCCAAAGGTAGGTCTTACTATTAGAGATACTGTAAATGGCGGCACAGCTGAAATAGCATTTTATCAGAAATTTAACGGTCAGGATACTAGATTATATTTGAAAAACGTATCTGGTACTTGGGCGGCAGGACAAAAATATGGAGATAATAGATCGGTTGAATATCTAAGCTCTACAGACCCAGCCGACGCAGGAACAGAATATGATCTTCCTCCAAAAAATGACGGGTCACCAGGCTCAGCAGAATTCGGACAAATTAGAACGAGAAGTTTTTCATTACCTCAAGCTGGTATAGGAAAGTTAATTGCAATCGATGCAGGATTCCCTTTACCTGTAACAGAACAACAAGTATTAGTAAATGTTACTGGGCAAAATGTATCAGACGGTGCTCAAGGTCCGGAATATTGGTTTAGCAGAGAAGGCGATGTATTTGGTATACCTAGAACAGCTAATGCTCCTGCAGAAAATAATAATGATTGGACTGAGGTATTTAATTTACCAGTAGTTGCAGGCGGAACAAGTAGCGGACTTGAAAAAGAAGGAATGTATACTGTCTTTGAAAGACGAGGTACAGGCCTATACAACAAATTAGGTGCATTTGCAATACCAGATAGAAGTAATTATAATAAACTTGGTCACCAACTTAAAATGTCTAAATCGGGCGACTTGTATAAGTTGTTTGTTAAAAGTTTAGGAAGTTATCCGCAAAATGATAAACCTAACAATTTAGTCTATGATGATAGCAAAGGTAGGATTTACATTATTAATAATGGTGTAAATGATGATTATTCTTTTGGTTGGGAATTTAGTAGAGATAAGCAATACAGAGGACAGTATCAAAACACCAGAACATATTTTGAAAATGATATTGTATATTATGATGGTAATTTGTATGAATCTGTTACTAATATGGCTCCCGGATTATTTGATATTTCAAATTGGACTTTATTAGAAACAAACAAAGATTACCTTGGTTATATACCTAATGATACAGGACTTTTAATCGGAGATGACATCAGCACAGTGCTTGATCAAGATCTATTAGCAGAATTTGCAGAAAGTTTTGATGTAAGCGAGAATGGTGAAGTTTTAGTTGTTTCAGTAAAGTATGAAGATAGTAAAGATAATAGTTTAGTTGTTTATAGAAACGACGGCGGATCTTTTGTAAGATATCAAAAAATACCGGCTCCGAGTAAAACTACCGAATACGGATCTACTATTTCTATTAGTGCTGATGGCAGAATCATAGCAGTTGGTGCGCCATTCAACGACGATAAAGGTGTTGATTTTGGAAAAGTTTACATATACAAACAAGTAAACGGAATATTTGAATTATCTCAAGAACTCTATAGTCCAGCAGAAGACAAAGCAGAATTATTTGGTTATAAAGTTGATTTTGATGGGAACAATCTTGTTGTTGGTTGTAGAAATGGCGACTCTTTTGTACAAGATACATTTGATAGTAATACAACAACTTTTGACAATGACTTAACTAAAATTAGGTCTTACGATAATAATTCTGGAGTAATTAGGGTATATGAAAGAATTGACGATTCTTTAATTTACGGACAGATGATAGATTTTGATGATAGCTCTACAATATTATTTGGTTCTAATATTAAAGTTTCAAACAATCACATTTATGCAGGTATGCCATTAGTTGAATATTCTGCAAACACGGCAGGTACAGTTGTTGATTTTTATAAACAGAAAGATATTTGGTCAGTATTAAGACAAAGTAAACCTACTGTCGATGTAAACAAAATAAAACGTGTTATGTTATATAATACTTTGGACAACGAAATAATACAATATTTAGATTATGTCGATGTATTACAAGGTAAAATTCCAGGACCTGCAGAACAAGAACTATCTTATAAAACGTATTATGATCCAGCAACTTATACAGTTGGAACAGGTGTAAATGTAGATACTACAAATAGTTGGGGCGAGATCCAAGTAGGTAAATTATGGTGGGATTTAACAACTGCTAAATTTATTAATCCTTATCAGTCTGATGTAATCTTTAGTGCAAACAATTGGAACAAAAAGTATTCAAATACTAATTCCATTAATGTTTACGAATGGGTAAAATCAACAGTACTACCTGAAGAATGGGATAAGCAAGCAGGAACTGAACGCGGAGCATCTAAAGGTATAAGCGGAAAAAGCAAATACGGAAATAATGCTTATGTTACTAAGCAAGTTTATGATAAAGCAAGTAAAACATTTACAACATATTATTATTTCTGGGTAGGACAAAAGACAACAGTACCTAATATAGAGGATAGAACTTTAAGTGCTAATAGTATTGCACAACTAATAGAAGATCCTGCTGGACAAGGATATAGATTTGTTAGCTTTATTAGTCCTACACAGTTTGCTCTTTTTAATTGTGAATCGTTAATTAGAGGCAACGAAGTTGCTATAAGTGTACAATATTGGACAATAGAAGATCAAGATATTAATATACATAATCAGTATCAAGTTATATCTGATGGATTAGAAACAAGCAAACCTAACAGAGATATTGAACAAAAATGGTTTGACAGTTTAATAGGTTGGGATCTTGCAGATAGGCCTGTACCTGCTCCGGAATTAAGTATAAAAGAGCGTTATGGTATTTTAAATAGACCTAGACAAACTTGGTTTGTCAATAGAGTAGAAGCTCTAAAAGAAGTAGTAAACAGAATAAACAGTGTTCTTTTAGATAACTTAATAGTCGATGATAAAAATCTTAACAGGCTAACTGAGAAAGAAGCAGAGCCTAGTGTTGCAAGTAGACTCTTTGACACAACAGTAGACACCGTAACTGAATTACAGTTTGTAGGTGTGTCTAAAGCTAACCAAGCATCGCTAACTCCTGTTGTAGAAAATGGCGAAATTGTAAGAGTAGAAATAAATCAACCAGGTAGAGGTTATTTACAAGCACCAACAGTAGAAGTATTTGGCACAGGACAAAATGCTGTTATAGAAACCGTTATAGATAGTAACGGAAAAATAACAGACACAAATATTATTAATGCTGGAGAAAATTACAATAGTTCAAATACATCTATTTCAGTAAGAAGATTTACAGTCTTAGTCAAATCAGATTCAACTGTAAACGGTAGATGGGCATTGTATGAAAGAGATACTACTACTGATGAATGGATTAGAGTAGCAAGTCAAAGTTATGATGTTAATCAATACTGGCAATATGTAGATTGGTACGAAGATGGTTATAGTCAATTTACAGAAATAAATCAATCTATAGACTTTGCTTACGAACTACAAGGCTTAGACAATGAAATAGGTGATATTGTAAAAATTCAATCTGTAGGCACAGGCGGATGGTTACTTCTAGAAAAAATTGATAACCAAACCGGTGTCGACTACACTATAAATTATCAAACAGTTGGCAGACAAAATGGTACAATCCAGTTGTCAGATACTTTATATGATGTGTCAAAAAATTTAGTAGGCTATGATACAACTACATTTGATACATTAACATTTGACGGTCAGCCAAGCGTAGAATTAAGAATTGTTCTAGAAGCAATTAGAGATGATATTTTTGTTGATGATTTAGCACTTGAATATAATAAATTGTTTTTCTCAAGTTTACGTTATGTTTTTGCAGAGCAAAATTATGTAGATTGGGCATTTAAAACATCATTTATAAAAGCACAGCATAACGTAGGAGAATTAGATCAAAAAATTAATTTCCAAAACGATAATTTGCCTAGTTACGAAAAATATATTAAAGAAGTAAAACCATATAAGACTAAAATTAGAGAATATTTAAGTAGTTACGAAAAAATAGATAATTCTCAGTCAATGACTACAGATTTTGACTTGCCTCCTTTATATATAGAAGGTACTGACAATATTATTACAAGAACTGTAAAAGTAATTGATGATAATTTAGTTTCACAAGAAGGACCAATTACAACATATCCTGATAAGCATTGGGCGGATAATGCAGGTTATAGTATTAAAGAAATAGCAGTTGCTGATCCTGGGTCTGGTTATGTTACTACACCTGTTGTAACTGTCACCGGCGGCGGCGGCACCGGAGCAATAGCAAAAGCCTCGCTTGGTAGAGGAGGCACGATTACTTCTATACAGATAGTTACAGAAGGATCAGGTTATCTTAGCATGCCAACAGTATCTATAGACGGAACTATAGCAGACGGAGGTCGTAGTGCAAAGGCTGTAGCAATTCTAGGCGGAAGTCCAGTAAGGTCGATGAATACTGTAGTAAAATTTGACAGGGTATCAGGAGAGTTTGAATTTATTAACCTATCTACAACAGAAAATTTTGTAGCAACAGGTAGTAAAGTATTCTTCAATTTACTATGGCCAATGGATTTACGTACAACTAAAGTTACAGTATCTATTGATAACACAGAAGTGTTAGCAGGAAATTATGCATACAAAAATATTTTAGATACTTCTAAAGGTTATGATAGATATTATGGTCAAATTGAATTTATAGATCCTCCAGCTGACGAGGCGCAAATAAAAATAGAATATCATAAAGATATTTCTTTGTTAAATGCTCAGGATAGAATTAACATAGCATATGAGCCTACAGTTGATCAGTTTGGTAAAACATTAGGTCAATTAATGACAGGTGTTGACTATGGAGGTGTAGAAGTTAAATCATTTGACTTTGGAGGAATAAGCGGATGGGATTCTGCGCCCTGGATGAGTAGAGGCTGGGATCTTTATGACACTACTTTTGAAGATGAAATAATTTATAGAAAATTAGTAGAAATTACATTCCCTGAAGATATTAACCTAAGAAGTGCAAGAATTACTCAAGATAATACTAATGCACAAGGTAGTGCTTCTGTTACAGGTTCTGCAAATGTTCTTAATGTTTCGGCTCAGTTCGATCAAGAATTTGATACCCAAAGCGAAATAAGATACGATGACAGTACATTATTAAGTACACAAATTGTAAATTCAACTGATACAAACATAAACATAGATACAGGTATAAACGCAAATGCTATACCTAGTAGCATTGTTAACTATTTAGAATTAGCAAAGCCTTTAGAAGACGGAGTAACATATAACATATATTTCAAAGCTACAGGCTCTGATATTGCAGTTAGACTTGATGATCCTGATTATGAAGGAGCTCCTTTATTAAATAAACCTGATGTTGTTATGGCGTCAATAGTAGGCGACGGAGTTACTACAAGAATTAACTTAGATAATATCAATATAACATTTGGACAAAGCGATGTATTCTACGTAAGAAAAATAACTTCAGATGGTGCATTTAAACCTGATAATGATTCTTATGATGCTTTAATACAAGGCGGCGATCTTTCATATCAAAGTGCTACTGGCTTGAATTCTGCAGATATTAACATAGACGGAGACGGTTTTGTTACTGTAACAACATCACAAGGCCCTGAGGAAGTTGTTCCAGGGCAAGTTGTTGATACTTTAGATATTACCGTATTTGAAAAATCAACAGGAGGAGCAAGTCAAATAGTTTCTAGAAACTATAGGGGAGACGGCCAGACTGTTAGATTTAACATAGGCGATTCGCCAGTTACAAGAGATAATCTTTTTGTAAAAATTGATAATATAATTCAAGAAAAGAATACTTATTATATTGATTTTAACACAAAAGATATTGTGTTTAATACTGCACCCGCAGATAATGCTACTATATTTGTTGCTTCTATAGGTTTGTCATCTATATCTATTATCGATATAGACGATTTTGTAGGCGATGGAGAAACTGTAGAGTTTTTAACAAATAGTAGGTTTGAAGAAAATTCTGAAGCATTTGTTACTATCAATGGAAAGGTTGTTAATGTACAACTGTTTAAAAGTGATGATACATATGAACTTCCAGGAAACTATGTGATTAAATTTGCAGAAGCACCTTTTGATACAGCAGTTATTAAATTGCTTATAGCTTCTAAAGGCTTAATTAATGTTGAATATAGTCAGGTAACCATAGACACTATTGTTGCCGACGGAAGTACACTGCAATACGATTTAGGTAAAGCACCATTTACGCAAAATCCGTCCAGAGCATTTATGCTAGTTAAAGTAAATGATAGATTTTTAAATCCAGGATATACAGAACAGTTTGAAGTTACATCAAACAGAAACTATACCTTTGATTTAACACAAGTTCCGGTAGGTGCTGTTAATGCATACGAGATTGAATTATATCTTAATGGTAGACAATTAGAATACTTACAAGAATGGACTTATCAAGGCGCTGGAGCATTTGACGATACAAAACCTGAAGATGAACAAGCAGGTAGCACAATAACACTAGAAAGAGGTGTAGGCGATCCTGGAGATAAACTACAGGCTTATATAATTACTGATGCTGAGTTTAAATTAGGTTATTATGAAAGTGATAACGATTTTATAAAAACTCCCGGAACAATTCATTTTAATGAACCGTTCAACGAAGACGATATAATAACTGTATATCAATTTAGTAATCATGACAGTCAGGGCATAGAAACACAAAAATTTGTAGTTTCAGAAAAAACTAAATTAACAGAAGGCACTACTGCTTACTATGAATATAGAAGACTAAGTAGAGGTATTATAGAACTTACAACACCAGCAGAAGATGCTCAATATGTATGGGTTTCTGTAAACGGAAATCTATTAACACCAAGTATAGATTATAGTGTAACATTAGATAATAGATACATTAAGTTACAGCAAATACCTCAAGAAAATGATGTAATTGTTGTACAACATTTTGCTAATGCTAAAATTACAGAAAGATTTGGATGGCGTCAATTTAAAGACATGCTTAACAGAACTCATTATAAGAGATTAGAAACGTCATATGAATTGGCTGAAGATTTAGCATGGACAGATAAAACTATAAAACTTAAAGATGCTACAAATATTCCGGTACCTGTGTTTAATTCGGAATATCCGGGTGTGATATTTATTGAAGGAGAGCGTATAGAATATTTCCAAGTCGACGGAAATGAATTATTGCAAATACGTAGAGGTACATTAGGTACAGGTGTCAAGGATCTATACCTAGCTGGAACAAAAATTATTGAACAAGGTGCAGATACTAATCTACCATACAAAGACGAGACAGAAGTTGTGACAGTAGAAGCCGGCGGCTATGACATAGCAAGCACCATTTACGAAGATTCACCGGGTGTAACCGTAGAAAGATTTTATTTTACAAGCAACAACAATAGCGCATTTCCATTAGGAGGCGATCCAATACCTAGTATAGGATATCCTGGGCAAAGCTGTGTTGTGTATGGTACAGGTTTTGAAACTAATGTAAAAGCTATTGTAGGAGAAACCGAGTGCGAAACTACATACGTAAATGACACAGAATTGTATTTTAAAACTCCGGCATTACCTGTAGGAGCATATGATTTAGTAATTGTAAATCCTGCAACTAATGTTCCTATTGATAGAGCGCAGACTAGTGTAGTTGTTCCTAAAGCAATACCTTATTTGCAAATATTATTACCGTTTGCACCTACACCTAATCCAGCATCAGAAGATCAATGGAGCGAATTAGAACAAACAGGTTGGTATAAAGAACTTGTGTCTATACCAGTAAGTCAAGGTATTCCGGGACGAGGTTATATAATTGATTCTAAAGGAACTACTGATTTTACACAAATTGGAGCACCTAATAATTTATCTGGAACAGAATTTATCATACCAAGAGATGTAGATACAACACTTTTAACAGGTACAGGTAGATTACTTGATTTTGCAAGCATACCATATGAATATTGGGAAGCACAAGATATAGAAGTATTTGCAGGAGGTCGTAGACTTCGTAAAACACCTATTGCTGTTTATGATTATACAGCGCAGGATTCGCCAGAAGGTGATAAAAATGTAGAAGCAGAATTTGCTGTAAATAAAGCGATTGGTGCATATGTAAGACTTACATATCCACCTGAAAACGGAACAAATGTGACTATAGTAAGAAAAATAGGTACTGTATGGTCAAACCCAGGACAGAGGTTAGTTGATGCAAATAGTGACGTAGCTAATTTCTTACTATCAAGCACAACTGACGTACCACGATAAATACTGTATAGGAAAATAAAATGGCAGACAATTTTAAAGATCAAAGCGGTGTATTGCTACAAGGACATATTAAAATTCATGACCCTAAATCGGGCGAAGTTTTAATAGATAAACGTAATGCCATACACTATGAGAATATGAGTATATCTCTTGCAGAGTCTATACGAAACAAGGGCGACGGTTGGATATACGAAATGAGTTTTGGTAATGGAGGCACTTCAGTAGATCCTACTGGAATAATTACATACCTCACACCAAATAGCACAGGAACTAATGCAAGTTTGTACAATCAAACTTATTCAAAAGTTATTGATGACAGAAGCGTAAACAATATTGATCCTATAAGGAATAAAATTGAAACACGTCATGTCAGCGGTACAAACTATACAGATATTTTAGTGACATGTTTATTAGACTATAGCGAACCAAGCGGACAAGATGCATTTGATACTGCCACAGATGAAAATAGTTCGTATATTTTTGATGAGCTAGGTTTAAGAAGCTATTCTGCAGATGGTACAGGTAGATTGCTAACACATGTAATTTTCCATCCAGTACAGAAGTCACTTAACAGATTAATACAAATTGATTATACAGTTCGTGTACAATCATTAAGCGGTTTTAACGAGGGGTAATTAAATGGCTTATCAAATACCCTATACAGATCAAACTAAAGGTGTTTTAATTGTTGAAGATAACACTATTAACAATGAAACAACTATAAAGTTACCAGGAAGAAATACTAGTAGTTACGGTGTAACTATTGCAGAAAATTTCCTACATTTGTTAGAGAATTTTGCAAGTGCAACTGAGCCAGCAAGACCTTCAGAAGGACAGTTATGGTATAACAGTACAGTAGGATCTGAACAACTAAAAATTTATGATGGCACAAGTTGGGTACCAGCAGGCGGATTGAATAAATCACCATCTGAACCTGATGTTGCATTGTCGCAAACTGGTGATCTTTGGGTAGATACTGATAACCAACAGCTTTATTTGAATTCAGGTTCTGGCTGGGTATTAGTAGGACCTAATTTTAGTGATGGTTTAGTTACAGGTGCAACGCCTACTAATCTTGTTGGCACTGATAATGTAACATATACAGTTATACAAGTTGAAGTTGCGGCACAACCTGTTGCAATTATAACTAAAGACGGATTCACACCTAAAACAGTTATTCCAGGATTTACTACTCTTAAACCTGGTATAAATTTATCAACTAGAGATATATCAGGTACAGGAACTCCAAAATTCATTGGTACTTCTGAAAAAGCAGAATCTTTGATTGTTAACAACAATACAGTTTTAGCTGGTAACTTCTTAAGAGGCGACACAACTAGTACAACACTATTTCCTTTGAATGTACAAAACAATACAGGATTAACAGTCGGTACAGATGCCGCCCTAAACTTTGCAGTTGAAGGACAGGCAGGTATAATACAACACCAAATTGAAGGATCTAATATTGACGTTCGTGTTAGAAATCAAGGATCTACAAAAACAGTATTGCGTGTTGATAGTGCATTAAGATTAGGTATAAACAACGAAGCTCCTGACGAAGCACTAGATGTTGTAGGAAATATACAGACAGATTCAGGCGTATTCATTAACGGAACAACAGAAAGTCAAACTATTAGCACAGGTAGTTTTATTACCAAAGGCGGCGCTGGAATAGCAAAAAATGTTAATGTTGGAGGAGATTTAAAAGTAAGTAATCTTACTACGTTAGGTAATACTATACCTGATGGTAACAACACAAGGAATTTAGGTTCAGCAACTTCTAAATGGCAAAATGTTTATGCTACAACTTTCGTAGGAAACGTAACAGGTAATGTTAACGGTACAGTATCTGGTACAGCAGGTACAGCAAATAAACTAACATCTGCAAGTACATTTAGACTTATTGGTGATATTACAGCAGATGATGTTACATTTGATGGACAAACTGGCGGATCGTTAAAGATATTTGATACAAAACTACGAAATGATTTTATTGGTGATCAGGATGAAACATCTGTAACAGAAAGAACAGATGAAATTTTGATCAATAAAAGTACAGGATTGTTTAAAATACAACGTGACGACTTTTTAGCTGCCGTACCTAGCTTCTTTGCAGGAATGATTTTACCATATGCAGGCGTTACACCTCCTAACAGTGCATGGTTATTGTGTGACGGAGGAGAACACAGAATTTCTGACTATAACAACCCTGGTGAATTGTATGATGTAATTAAATTTTTATATGGAGCAAGAACACTAGAGTCTGTAACAAGTCCTGGAAACACACTAGCAGAAGCAGGATTATTTAGAGTACCAGATTTACGAGGCAGATTACCCCTAGGTGCAGACAACATGGGCGGCACAAGTGCTAACAATGTACAAGCAGATTATGCAGATGGTTTAGGACAAGTTGGCGGAGCAGAAGATAAGTTGCTTATTACTGGAAACTTACCTGATCACAAACACGATTTAAAAGGTGATGGTTCAGAAGGTGCTCAGTATTACGCAATTAGAGATATTAGCGGCACACCGAGTGATTCAGATGCAACACCATATGATTCACCAACAGGATCAGGATCAGGACAGGCACTTCCAAACAGCGGAGGAATTCAAAGTTATCCAGAAGATCAAATTCCGTTTAATGTTATGCCTCCTACAATGACGATCAACTACATCATTTACACAGGGAGGGCGTTAACCTAATGAGTTACAAATTAAATAAAACTGATGGCGAATTACTAGTAGAACTAGCAGACGGACAGATAGATACTACTACAACTGATGTAACTCTTATTGGTAGAAATTTTAAAGGGTTCGGTGAAGCAGTAAACGAAAACTTTATTAAAATTCTAGAAAATTTTGCATCAACCGGTGCGCCTAGCAATCCATTAGTAGGACAGCTTTGGTATGATACAAGTTCGCAAAGACTTAGACTATATGATGGTACTAGTTTTAGAACTTCGGGAGGACCGATTGTATCTGCTACTAGACCAGACATGGTTGCAGGCGATATATGGATAGACAACGCAAATAACAAAATGTATTTCTTTGACGGAACTGATCTTGTTCTAGTAGGACCAGATTATGATTCAGGCCAAGGGCAAACAGGATTTGAAGTTGTTTCTGTCATTGATATTTCTGCCAGAGAGCGTGTTGTTCTTAAAATTTGGATAGGCGGAACATTATTTGGTGTTATAACCAAAGAAGAATTTAGATTAAGCGGTACAAACAAAATGCCTGGATACCCCGATGATCCTGACGATGTTGTTTTTCCTGCAAGACAGTTATTTTTAAAAGGATTTAATTTAGTAGACTCTACGTTCTTTTATCAAGGAACTGCGGCAAAATCACGTTCACTTGTTGATGTTCAGGGTAATGCATTTACTAGTGCAGACTTTTTACCAACTACAGAAAATGGTGAAACAACCGGTAGTATTATTATTAGAAATCCAGCAGGTTTAGGTATTGCACTTGAGGAAGAAGAATATGCAACTCTTAAAGTTATAGGAACTACAACTTCTTTAGAAACGCAACAAAAAGAAACTGCTATAACAATTAGAACTAGAACATCAAACAGATTCGAAAATGCATTTTATGCAGATGGTGCAACTAGTAGGGTAGGTATCTATAGAGATGATCCCGAGTATACTTTAGATGTTGACGGAACATTTAGATCAACTGGCGATGCAATAATTGATGGAAATTTAACTGTAAACGGTAACACAACGTATATTAACATTGATAATTTACAAATTGCAGACATCAACATAGAACTAGGAGTAGTAGAAGGCGGTACACCGGGCACTGATGCTCAAATCGACGGTGCCGGCGTTATTATGAAATCTACTGATGGTGATAAATCAATTACTTTTGATAATGCTACTCAAAGTTTTGATCTAACAGAAACTATAAACATACCGCTAGGAAAAGATTATAGGATTGAGGATCAATTAGTTTTAAGTAGAACTACACTGGGGTCTACAGTTACTACTGCTAATGGATTAACTAGTATAGGCACACTTGTAGAGCTTGACGTAGACAACGTTAATATTGATGGAAGCACAATTACAGTAAGCACACCGTTAAACATAAATGCTTCAGGCGATATTTCTGTAACAAATAGTAAAATTACAAATCTAGCAAATCCTACAAATGCACAAGACGCTACAACAAAAACATATGTTGACACTCAATTAAGAAGTCAAAATTTTGCACTATCAATTGATATTACTGGATTGACTGTACCGTCAGTAGCTAATCCTTATACAGATGTAAGAGATATTTTAGAAGACATTGCAACGGCAGCTAATTTCGAAGATGGCGTCGAAGCAAGAATACATTGTACTTCTTATTCTAATGTTAACGTTACTGGTATTGACGTTCAAGGGGCAATGAACAAGAGTTACATTAGTGTCATGGCAGATGACAGTTCTGCTGTATCAGTAGTTGAAGATGTTAACTTTGATCCTGTTGCAGGATCTGCATCTTTTGTGCCTGACAGAAGTAATATGTTATTTAGAACAAGCGGAGGTACATGGGTTTGGGTAAGCACTACGTAGATCCGATAAATACCAATATAGATAGGGTTAGGCATGTCGTATTCAATTAATAGATTTGATAGAACACTTCTAGCAGTTATAGAAGATGGTACAATAGATAGAACTACTGAACTACAGTTCATTGGTAAAAACTTTGCCGGTTATGGCGAAATACAAAACGAAAATTTCTTATACTTACTAGAAAATTTTGCAGGAGGCAATCCTCCTAGCAAACCTTTAAGCGGTCAGCTTTGGTACGATAGCGGTTCTAAAAAAATTAAAGTTTACGATAATAGTATATGGAGAACATTGGGTGTTACCCAAGTATCTGACACTGCACCAACTAATTTGCAAGAAGGTTATGCATGGTGGGATTCGGATAAAAAGCAATGGTATGCTTATAACGGTACAGCGTTAGAGCTAATAGGACCAGAAAAGGCAGGACCAAACACTACACGTATGGTAAGTGCTTTAGTATTAGATACAATAGGCACAGAACATGCAATTATAAAAGCAGTAGTTGACGATGTAGTAATGTTTGTTATAAGCGATGATGAATTCACGTTAAATGCTTCTAATCCTATTACTGGTTACACAATTATTAGAAAAGGTATAACACTTGCTGATTCACAATCTGCAGATGGAATAACTGATCCTGCTGAAACTTGGTTTTGGGGAACAGCAACAAATGCTGAATTGTTAGACGGATTAAATAACACACAATTTTTAAGAAGTGATCAAAACACTGCTCTAACCGGAGAATTTACATTATCTACTTCTGGCACTGGAATAAATTGGGTAGCAGGTGACATATACATTAAAGGTTATGATGCTGAACAAAAATTAGTTTTACAAAACAGAAGTACAGATAATACAATATTTTTAGCAGGTAACACAGAAACTTTAAAAATTAATCCAAGTGCTAATACATTAGGATTAACTTATCTTGGAAATACTATTTGGCACAGCGGTAATCACGGATCTGGATCTGGATTAGATGCAGATACTTTAGATGGTTACAATCATACTGATTTTCTTAAAGTAAGTGCAAAGGCAGTAGATTCAGAACTATTAGATGGTATAGATTCTACACAGTTCTTAAGAAGCGACGAAGATGATGTCCTTAATGGAAAATTAACAGTAAATGAATTGTATATTAATGCAGGCGAAGGTTTTGAATTTAAGAACGGCGGTGCAAGAACATCACTGAGCGGAACTGTAAACAATGACAGTAGAATCATAAACCTTAGAGATGGCAATCCTGCAACTGACGGAGCATTGTTTATTACAGCTGATAGTGTTAGTCCGGGTGATGCTCTTACAGAATTATTGTATATCGACACAGCTAAGTTTGAATGGAAGGGCAATGAAATATGGCATGCCGGTAATGACGGCCCTGGTTCAGGTTTAAACGCAGATACACTGGATGGATTACAAGCAGTAGATTTTTTAGAAGTAGACGGTAAAGCAGTAGCGGCAGACTTTGCAGACGAAGCCGCGTTAGCTAGAGATTCAAATACAGTCGGCGGCGTTGCACAAACTCAGTTTTATAGAAAAACTGGTGGCGCAGTTAGCGGCTACATTACTTTACATGCTGATCCTACAAGTGACATGCATGCCGCTACAAAACAATATGTAGACGATTTAGTTGCACAAAGTGATCCGCTTTGGGCAGGCGCTACAACATTCAGTAATGTAAAAGCAACTTATGCAAACTATCCTAATGGTACTAGAGTTTCATTTTGGGAAGAAAGAAACTACACAAGACCTGCAAACTCTAATGGTGGTAGTGTAAGTATAAGTGATAGATATAGACGTACAGTCAAAAAGACTGGTGCAAATACTTGGACTAACATCGGAGGTTAATTATGACAGAAATAACAAGAATTACAGCGTTAGCCCAATTTAATAAGTTAAACAATATGTTTACAATGGTGTTAGGAACTGTCCCAGACATGTCCTTGTTAAATCATGACTATTACCTTTACAAAGAAATAGAAATTGATATTGACAACGAAACAGTTGTAGGAACATACGATAATTTTTCTATAGTAAATATACACGAGCAACCTTTAGAAATAAACGAAGATATGCTCAATGAACTTGCTAGGAATAAAATTGTAAAAGAATATCCAATAGAAAAGCAATTAACAATAATTGGCAATACAATAGAGCGTTTAGCCGATGCGGCAGGCGTTGATTCAACTGATATAAAAATTATGAATGATTATATCAACGAAATAAAAAGAGCCAATGCAATACGCAAACAATTCTATGCTAACAGTACAGAATACAATTATAAGAGTACTGAAGAATTAGATGAAATGATTGCTACAAAATATGAAGGTAGTATACAGGCTTATGAAGGACAATTTAGTGATTTATGAGGTTTTTGATAAAGACACAGTAGAATCTGTCTATAAACTCATTGAATCTATCGAAGAGCCTAGGTGGATTAGAAGAACTAAATTACAGCCGGGTAGAGCTATTAATAATTCTACATGTGCTTACGATTATTGTAACCATATGCAAATGAAAAAAGAAATGAAGGAACAATTAAAAGAAATTGCTCCTGTATACGAAGATTTTAAGTTAGCTGATTTAGCAGTTAACAGATATAAAATAGGAGATTATATAGGCCAGCACAAAGACAAACACGATTTTAGAAGAAACTTAGTTATAAGTTTACAAGAAAGCGGAGATGGTCTATATATTGACGAGGAAGATAAATTTGTAGAAGACAAAATAGGACAAGGAGTGCTTATTGAAGGGATAGGACCTATACATTCTGTTCCTCCTGCTAAAAAATTAAGATACTCTTTAGTTTATTTGTACGAGTGAGAAAAATATGCATGAAACACTAGAACAATTAGATAATGCTACTGTAGATTCTTTAATTAATATTAAAGCTGATGTTGCATTTTCTTCTAACAATGTAAGAATAGGCACTAACGGCTTAGACAAGTTAAGTGTATACAGTACATCAAAATGGCATGACTGGTCATTAGAACAAAGGAATAATTTTAAAACTTTGTTAAATGATCATATGTCTACTGCAATAGTTGGTTGGTTTTTAGAATTTCCAGGAAATACAGGATTTTTAGATGAAATGGACTATTGGGTAGATAAGCCAGACTCGGGAACTGTTGTAGCATATTCTTTAGTAAACAACAATTCAATTACAGTTGCAGGACAAACAGTAACTTTGCAAAAAGGCGAAGGTATAAAATTTAGTCTAAAACAAATACACAAAGTTGACATAGCAAGTAGTACAAGAAGCTGGGCTTGTTTGATGCAATTACAATAAATTGAAAATAGGAATAAATACAGTAGTTAATAGGAATCGAACAACATGGCTTACCAAATAGATAGATATAATAAAACATTACTCACTGTAGTTGAAGACGGTACTATCGATCAAACTACCGATTTGAATTTTGTCGGTAAAAACTACGCAGGGTATGGTGAAATACACAATGAAAACTTTTTATTCCTACTAGAAAACTTTGCAGGAGCAAATCCTCCTCCTAGAGCAATAAGTGGACAAATTTGGTTCGATTCTTCCCTAGCTAAATTAAAGTTTTTTGATGGTTCAAAATGGCGAACAACAGGTGGCGCAGAAACTACAGGTACTGCTCCTGCTGGTCTAACAGAAGGCGATTTTTGGTGGGATACAACTAACGAACAGCTATATGCTTATAATGGAACAGATTGGGTTTTAATTGGACCTCAGGATGCTGGCGAAGGCGTTACACAGATGCAATCACGTTCAATACGTGACAACTTAGGAGTTTCGCACAGTATTATTACTTCTGTAGTTAATGATACAGTAGTACATATTATATCTAATGATGCATTTACTATTGATAATACAGATGCTGAAAATGTAATTCCAGGTTTTGACATTGTAAAAAGAGGTATTACTTTAGTTAATACTCAAGCATCGACTGGCGGAACAACAACCTCAGAACATATCTTTTGGGGTACATCATCAAATGCGTTAAAATTAAATGGCATAGATGCAAGTCAATATGTAACATCTATTGTAGGACAGGCTACTATCTTTGAAAATGTAGTTCAGTTTAAAGACGATGGTTTTACTGTAGGTGATTCTAACGACTTACAAGTTTTTGTACCTACAGGAACTGACAACAAAATAGCAATAGCAAACACAATTGGTAATTCAATATTTTTATCAGCTAAGCCAGCCGCAGGAACACTTAAAAATACTGTAAGAATTACACCAGATGCACTTCTTCCAGGTGTTACAAACATAGAAGAAACAGACGAAAACGCATATGTAAGCGAAACAGTTGCTATTGGTAGTGCAAACTTCCCATTTAATGAAATATTTGCAAATAATTTTACTGGACTTGCAGAAAAATCTACAGCATTAGTTGTAAATGGTAATAATAGACAAGGCGATATAGAAGCAAATGCGAATACTATTGCTGTAAGAGATAATTCGGGTGACTTAAAAGCAAACCTATTTATTGGTACAGCACTAACTGCTCGTTATGCTGACTTAGCAGAAAAATATTTAACAGATCAAGAATACCCCGTAGGCACAGCAATGTGTGTTGGCGGCAAACAAGAAGCTACAGCGGCTGGTACTAGTTGTATGTGCATAGGAGTTATTTCAGATAAGCCTGCTTATTTGATGAATGCAGAAGCCGAAGGTCAAATTTTAGGACTAAAAGGTCGTGTTCCGGTGCGTGTTAGTGGACCAGTATCTAAAGGACAACCAGTATATGCCTGGCAAGACGGTGTATGCACAACTATTGCGTCAACAGGATTAGTTGGTATTGCTCTAGAATCTAGTAATGAGGAATCAGAAAAATTAATAGAGTGCGTTTTAAAGGTATAAATAACTACGTACTTAATAAGGAACATAAGATATGGCAGTATTACCGCAGGCAATCATAACAGCGTCAGATTACAATACACTACAAAACCGTATTGAACAAATTTTAGGTACAGGTAGTGCAATCGAAAACACTGGTTATGGACAAACAGTCACTAGCGGACAAGTCGCAGGACCTGGTCCTAGTAGCGACGGAGATATTGTTGATCACGAAAGAATGCAAGAGCTATGGGACGACATGGACCGTGCTTACAAGCATCAAAACGGCTCAAATTTAGGACTAACACAATTAGCTACCGGAGATTTGATAGGAGCCGATGTTTCTACATCCGATCTGCCAGCATTTAGTGATGAAGATGCAGACAATGACGGAAATATTGATTACTCATTAAGTAACATAGATAATACTCAGGGTTTTAATGATTACTTAACAATTATGACTGCCTTAGAAGCAGGCAAGGATACAGTCGCAGTTGCAGAAACAGTGTCAGATGGTGCTATTGTTCCCGGAGGTGATGCAAGAACAACTAGTTTTAATGGTACTATTGATTCAGAATTTACTGTGACTTTTTCTAGTGATGATGCACTACGTCATTTTTTTAATGCCGGTGGACAGATATTAATTGAAGGAACAGTTGAAAACGTAAGCGATACTACAGCAACAAATAATAATGCTGTACTAAGAAATCAAGGTTGGCAGTCAATGATTGAAAATCCCGGTACAATAGCATTTGGTTATAACTATACAACAATTGATGGCCAAAGCACTGGAGTTACTTATCCAGATGGCGCAATAGGCCAAAGGCAATTAACAACAACTTTCCAGACTATTTTTAGAAGAGATGCAAGTGCAAGCACCTATGGTGATAGTTATTGGACAATAGAAGCTAGAATAGAATCATCACTTACAAGACGTTTAAGATTTAAACTAACACTAGTAGATGACGGTCCAGAAAGTAACCTTGATGCTGGTGCAAAAGGAAGTATCGAACCTGGTGTAACTGAGCCAGTGACAGCAAATATTTTGTTTGATTATGGTGCAAGACGTCCTAGATCATTAGATTTTGAAACAGACGGCACTACAAGACGCTTTACTTTGCCGTATCCTACATTCGCAAATCCAAATACTTTCGAATAATTACTTGACATAGTACTGATATTCGTGTATAATATACACAATACAGGAGTATCTTATGGATGAAAAGTTAAAAAATGCTTTAGATTTTTCAAATTATATGGTAACGCTTAATAATCAAAGGCGTATATTGTTAGAACAATTTAAAGAAAACACAAAATACTATTATGGGGGCGGGCAATTTACAATTGAAACGTCATTAATGAGTCATTTGTCTGCATTATCTAATGTAACTAATAATGCAATCTTACTAGATGATAACAGTATTCCAATTCTAGTCGAAGATGTTACAGGTTTTCTTGCAGAAATTGCAAAAAAATATGACGAGAATCTACGTATATATTATCAAGAATATCAAAACATAAAAAATAGCAGAAGTGTAGAGAAACTAGTAGACGATGAGTAAAGGTATCTTAGTGTTTGCCAGAAATAGCAATACATTAAATTATATTTCACAAGCAAAAGACCTTGCTAAACGTGCAAAACAGCATTTAGATTTACCAGTATCTTTGGTAACAGACAAAGAAAGTTGTGAAGATGCAGATTTATCTGCATTTGATAAAGTTATTATCTTAGAAAATACTGTAGATAACAATTTTAAAACACACTATGACGGTTCAGGTACTTCAGTAAAGTCTTTATGGAAGAATAATTCTCGTAGCCTTGCATATGAGCTTACTCCTTACGACGAAACTTTAATGTTAGACACTGACGTTGTAATTTGCAACAATAATTTTTTACAATGTTTTAATCAATCCAATAATTTTTTAATATACAAACAATGTCATAATCTAGTAGACATGACAACAGGTATCGAGTTCGAAAGAATATCAGATATAAGTATAGATTTTTACTGGGCTACATGTGTGTTTTTTAGAAAAGTTTATTCTAACAAAATTTTCTTTGATTTATTAAAACATATACAAGAAAATTATCAACATTATAGAATTACATATTTTATCGAATCATTAAAATTCCGTAATGACTATGCATTTAGTATTGCTATTCATATTATGAATGGATTTCAAGCAGGCGATTTTGCAAAAGAAATGCCCGGAACTTTATATTATATCACAGACAAAAGCATTTTGTATAAAGTGCAAGAAAATAACTTAAAGTTTTTATTAGAAAAGCCAACCTATAAAAATCAATATACTCCATTATCGATAAAAAACGCTAATGTGCATGTAATGAATAAATTTAGTCTACAGAGGTGTATAGATGAGTAATAAAGGATTTGTATTGTATGCCGAAGGTGAGCAATATATACAACAAGCATATCTGTGTGCATTAAGTATAAAAAAATTTAATCAACATATTCCAGTAAGCCTAATTACTAATACTGATGTAGCAAATTACAAGTATATTTTTGATAAAATAATTCCTGTACCTACATACAATGGCGATAATAGTAGATTTAAAACCTATGCTAGACAGTTTATCTATGAACTGTCTCCTTACGAAGAAACAATTTCAATGGATAGTGATGTATTAGTATTGCATAATTTAGATTATTTCTGGCAAGCAATGAATACTGATGTTTATTATTGTGATACTGTCTTTACATATAGGGGCGAGAAAATAAAAGATACGTTTTACAGGAAAGCATTTATTAGTAATAATTTACCTAACGTTTATAACGCATTTTTCTACTTTAAAAAAAGCAAATATTCAAAACAGTTTTATACTACGCAAAAACATATAGCTGATAATTGGCAAGAATACTACAGGATATTCTGCCCTAAGAACATGCCTAAAGAACCTAGCATGGATATCATTACAGCAATTACCCATATTGTATTAGATATTAGACAAAAAAATAACATTATGCCTAATTTAGTACATATGAAACCTGCAATACAAAATTGGGAAAAGTATAGTGATAATTGGTCAACAAGAGTAAGCGTTTTTGTAGATGATGATGCAAATTTAAAAATAGGAAATCATGCTCAACACACTGTTTTTCATTATACAGATAATAGTTTTGTTAATGAGGATATAATTAGGAAGTTCGAAGATGTACAAGGGTAATATTGCACTAGGGTTCGATAAAAAAACTGGTAAAATCAAGCAAATCGGCGCACCTCCTATTGATGCTCCTTCGCAAATACAAGTTCCATATGAAATAGCCGGACCTATCCTTGAAGGTAAAGTATCAAAAAACAATTTTAGGGTAATTTATAATCCTGAAACGAAAAAATTTGAGTTAAAAGAAACAGATTCTATTAATAAAACTACATTTGATATTAATGATTTCCATCATAGCATTCCTTATTCGTATAGTAACAAAGATTGCACTATAGAAAAGGATAATACAACTAAAGTTTGGCGAATTATTCTTTCAGATGAATTGTGTACTAACATGAAAGGCATGTTTGTAGGTGAAACATTAAATTTTAGTGTTACTAAACATGGTGATCTAAACATATTGTATAGATTACTACGTGTAGACATAGAAGAACTATGTGAAACTGGTGTAATTGAGATTCCGTTCACAACTGACGACGAGTGCAATCTTACAAAGTTAAGTATCTATACGCCTAAGCGTTTTAAAGACTACGGATTTAGAGTAAAAAATGAAACTTAGAGTACCAGACTATGATGTAATATACTTGTCGTATGACGAGCCAAACGCAGAAAAGAATTATGCAGATTTATGCAAAAAAATTCCTTGGGCAAAACGTGTTCATGGTGTTGAAGGTAGTGATGCGGCGCATAAAGCATGTGCAAATATTAGTGAAACTGATAGATTAATTATTGTAGACGGCGACAATATAGTAAATCAAGATTTTATTAATCAAGAATTTGTATTAGGCAATGATTTTAATCCTTACAAAACCGTTATAAGTTTTACTGCAAAAAATAACATCAACGGATTAGTTTATGGCAACGGCGGAATAAAGTGTTGGCCTAAAAGTATAATACTAAACATGAAAACACATGAAAACGCCGCCCCTGATAACCTACAAGCACAGGTAGACTTTTGTTGGGATATAAATTATTATCATTTGCCTGGAACATATAGTACTATTATGAATAATGCTACACCTCAACAAGCCTGGAGAGCAGGATTCCGCGAAGGTGTTAAAATGGCACTAAATGAAGGACAAAAAGTTTCTAAAGAAAGACTAAAAGGTTTACATTGGAAAAACTTGCACAGACTTTATGTATGGTTAATGGTAGGTGCAGACGTAGAAAACGGTAAATGGGCAATATATGGTGCAAGAGAAGGTTTGTACAAAACTATGTGTACAGATTGGAACTTTGTAAATGTGCGTGATTTTAAATGGCTGAATGAATATTGGAATAATAAGGACTTTTCATTCGTAGATAGTCCAATAGAAGATCTTGGATTTCAATTAAAAGAAGAATTAGATTTGCCTATAGCTGTTGAACCATTAGATGAAGATCAAAGCAAGTTCTTTAAAACTGTTTACATTAATCAAGAGCGATCTAGCTACAAAAATATATCTAATAGTTCAAGTATTTCTAATGAAGAATACGATATTGTGTTTATCAGTTACAATGAAGTTAACGCAGACAAAAACTATGAAAATTTAATTAAAAGATTTCCTCGTGCAAAACGTGTTCATGGGATAAAAGGAATCCATCAAGCACATATTGAAGCGGCAAAACAGTGTAGTACAGATATGATATGGATTGTAGATGGAGACGCAGTTATAAATGATGATTTTAATTTTGATTATGTGGTGCCAGCTAAGGAAAAAGATCACGTTCATGTTTGGCGATGTGAAAACAAAGTAAAAGGTTTAGAATATGGCTACGGCGGAGTAAAATTATTTCCAAGGATAGCAACAATAGAAATGGATACATCTAAACCGGATATGACTACAAGTATAAGTAGACATTTTAAAGCGGTAAAAGAAGTTTCTAATAGTACCGAGTTTAATACAGACCCGTTTAGTGCTTGGAAAAGTGGCTTTAGAGAATGTTGCAAATTATCAAGCAAAGTTATAGATAGACAAAAGGATGTCGAAACGGAATTACGTCTAAATATATGGTGTAGTGATAAAGGCAAGGACGAGCCATTTGGTAATTATGTAACTGACGGTGCAAGAGCCGGCAGAAAATACGGTGAAAGTAACAGAGGTGATATTGAAGCTCTCAAAAAAATTAACAACTTTGATTGGTTGAAGGAACAATTTAATGCTAGAAATTCATGAACTGCTAGATAGATATGAGTTGCTGTATCCAAACGACACAAATATATCAAATCTAAGGCGTGCCTATATAGATAAAGACCTTAATAGTATATTTCGTGTCACTAATGCAAATGAAGAACTACGTAAAGCAGTTGTAGAAAAAAATCTACACAGTTTGTTTCGTGTTATTGGAGATGTTACAGTAAAAGGCGAAGCTGATGATTTACGTAAAGCAATATTAGAAAATAATTTACACAGTATTTTTAGACTTGTTGATAATGTAGAATTAAGAAAGGCTGTAATAGGCGAAAATCTTTACAGCATATTTAGATTTATATACGACGAAGATGTTCGTAAACTTGTACTTGAAGATAACATTTGGAAACTGTTTGATATATTTGACAGATTTGTTCAAACTGACTTTACTCAAGCCTTTAAAAGAATTTTAGCAGATAGTATAGAGATAGATAATGATTGTTTTAGTAGAGGACAACTTAAAAGTAAAATATGGTTAGTAGACGAACTTCAAAAAATTAATAGATCACTAGGCACAGTATTTTTATGTGCTGGTTGGTACGGTACACTAGCAACTATGTTGTTTGAAAGTAATTTACATATATCAAAAATTAGAAGTTTTGACATAGATCCTAGTTGTGCCGACATAGCAGAAGTCTTTAATAAAAGTTGGTTAGTACAAGATTGGAAATTTAAAGCAACAACAAAAAATATATTTGATATAGATTATAAAAATTATAACTATCAAACAATAAACAAAGAAGGACAACTATCTAATATGTCTGATAGTCCTACTACAGTTATTAACACAAGTTGTGAACATATACCTAATTTTAGTGATTGGTATGAAAAATTACAAAGTGGCACCTTAGTTGTATTGCAGACAAATAATTACTTTGATATCGAAGAACATATTAATTGTAAATCTAGTCTTAAAGAGTTTTCGGATGAAACACCGATGAAGCAAGTTTTGTTTGAAGGTGTGTTAGACTTAGAAAAATATAAGAGGTTTATGAAAATTGGAATTAGATAAATTTACAGTCAGAGAACTTCAATTAGAAAGTGCAAGGGCATTAAGCACCATGCAAGCAACAAGTAATAATATTACACAATTTAACAAAGAAGCACATCATAATAGTCATAACTGGTACAAAGCAGTAATTCTCTGGTATGTTGCTCAATATGGTGATTTGCCTAGTAAAGTTGGCCCAGGAAAAGATGTAAAGTTAGTACACGATGTATAGATACGAAAACATTAAAGAAGTACATTTAGAAATTACACAACGTTGTCAAGCGGCCTGCCCTATGTGTGATAGAAATTGTAATGGCGGCACAGATAATCCTCACATAACAAATGCAGAGTTAAGTCTTGAAGATTGTAAACGTATTTTTAAACCAGACTTTATTAAACAACTTAACACAATGTATATGTGTGGCAACTTAGGCGATCCTATTGTTGCTAAAGATACACTAGAAGTTTTCAAATATTTTAGAGAACATAACCCTAAAATGTGGTTGAGTATGAATACAAATGCAGGAGCAAAAGATGAAGCATGGTGGACTGAACTTGCCCAAGTTTTTGGTAGAATGGGTGCTGTTATTTTTAGCGTGGATGGCCTTAGGGATACTAATCACCTATACAGGCAGAATGTTGTTTGGGATAATGTAGAACGAAGTGCTAAGGCATTTATTGCCGCCGGCGGTAGAGCTCGCTGGGATTTTATAGTTTTTGAACATAACGAACATCAAGTTGATCGTGCAGAAGAAATAGCGAACAGTATGGGTTTTGAAAAATTTGTAAGAAAAAAGACAGGCAGATTTTACAGCACTTCGCAACTTTCTGGAAAAGAAACGCACCAAGCAGTGAACAGAAAGGGAGAACAAACACAAAATTTAGCAAAACCTAAAGATACAAAAAATATTAATTTAGCTTTGCTTAAAGAAGAAGAAATAACTAACACATACGGCAGTATGCAAAAATACTATGATACCTGTTCTGTAAAATGTAAAGTTGCTGAACAAGGTAGTATATTTGTAACAGCCGAAGGCTTGTTAATGCCTTGTTGTTGGACTGCCGGACGTATGTATAAATGGTGGCATCCTGATCCAAGGGTAGAACAGATTTGGGATCATATTGACTCAGCAGGCGGAAAGGAAGGTATAGATATTATAAACAATGATCTTGAACAAGTAATGCAAGGAACTTTACTGAAAGGAATACAAGACAGTTGGTCTATACAAGGAATACAAAATGGAAAGTTAGGTGTCTGTGCAATGAAGTGCGGAACTGAGTTTGATCCATATGCGGAACAATTTAAATGATAAACAAAATTGAATTAGAAATTACAAGTAACTGCAATGCGGCGTGTCCAGGATGTGCTAGAACACTTAATAGTGATAGGTTAAAAATTAATAGTTTTAACTTTCATGATATTGTAAGATTGTTTCCTACTGAAGCAGACATACGTGGCAAAGAATTTAAATTTTGCGGAGTTTTAGGTGATCCGGCTCTTAATGTAGAATGCGTCAAGATGGTGGATTATCTAGTGACCAACGGAGCGTATTGCGAACTTAGTACAAACGGTGGCTATCAAACTGCACAATGGTGGAAAAGTTTAGGTGCAATAGCAAATGATTATCCTGGCAGATTGCATATACATTTTTGTGTAGACGGACATAAAGAAACTAATCATATTTACAGAGTTAACACTAAATTTGATGTTATTGAAAGAAACATGCAAGCATTTTCGTCTGTTGCACCAAAAGAAAATGCGTCTTGGATATACATTGTTTTTGATCATAATGAACACGAATTAGAAATTGCAAAACAGCATGCCAAAGAATTAGGTTTTAAATTTGCTACTAGAACAGGTATGCGTAATAGTTATGACGATTGGGTAGCTACATTAAAAAGAAAACAAAATAAAAAAATTGTAGAAGAAAAGAAAACTATTACAACAACCGGCGAAAAAGAACACAGCAAAGTAAAAACAGTAAAAGAATTAGACAAGTTTATTGAAGAATATCAAAACACTAAAGTAGATGAATCTAAGATAAAAGAAATTACTGATAGTATTGTTTGTAAGTACATTCACGAAGGAGAAATATTTATTGCCAGCGATTTAACTATGTGGCCTTGTTGTTTTCTCTGGGATAGTGCTTTTAAAAATAAAGAAGGTATATTAGACAAACTTTCTAACTTCGATCCTAACTGGAATAGTTTGAAAGTTCATTCTATACAAGAAGTTATGAAGCATCCGTGGTATCAAAAATTACTAAAAGCAAGTTGGCATCCATATCACGGTATGCATTTGCCTAGATGCATAAAAACTTGTGCAAAAAACAAAGCATATCATAACGAAATAAACTACGTAGTTAATTAGGTAAGTATAAGTATGACTAAAAAAGTATCCGACACTTGGTGTATTTTACCTTGGGTTCATCTATCAACTAGACCAGACGGAAGTATGCGTGTTTGTTGCACTGCTAATGCAAGCAGTGTAGGACCTACTAATGATAAAAAACATGGCGGACAAGTAGGAATATTAAAAACTGATGACGGCAAACCTAATAATCTTAATGTAAGCGATTTTGAAACAGCCTGGAATAGTACTTACATGAAAAATGTAAGACTACAAATGCTCAATGGAGAAATGCCTCCCAGTTGCATGAAATGTTACAAAGAAGAAGCGGCAGGACATAATAGTAAGCGTATGTGGGAGACCGCTTATTGGAGCGAGCGTGTTGATGTAGATAACCTAATTGCAAGCACAGCTGAAGATGGCAGCGTTCCTCCGCAACTTGCATATATTGATTTGCGTTTTGGTACCAAGTGCCAACTTGCGTGTGTAATGTGTAGCCCGCATGATAGTTCAGGTTGGATCAAAGATTGGAAAGCAATATTTCCTGCTGTTGAAAATGCTAGTCTAAAAGAAACCATGCAATGGAAAGACAAAGGAAGCTATAACGGTAGTAGTTACAATTGGCACAAACAAAATCCTACGTTTTGGAAACAGTTTTATGAACAAATGCCTAACATGCAACAAATATATTTTGCAGGCGGCGAAAGTCTTATTATTGAAGAACACTACGAAATACTTGAAGAAGCAATACGTCAGGGTATTGCAAAAGATCTAGAACTGCGTTATAATAGTAATGGAGTCGAATGGCGTGAAGATTTGTTTGATCTATGGAAAGAATTTAAATTAGTACGTTTCCATTATAGTGTAGACAGCATACACGAAATGAATAGTTATATTCGTTACCCTAGTAAATGGGAACGTACAGAAGAAGTGTTTCATATACTTGATAAAGAAACTCCTGATAATACAGAAGTCACAGTTGCGTGTGCTGTACAAGCACTAAACATTTATTACATACCAGATTTTATTAAATGGAAATTGCAACAAGGATTTAGAAAAATTAATATGTGGCCATTTGGAGCAGGAGGAATTAACTATCATTTTGTTTATCATCCTCCTCATTTAAATGTTAAAGTATTACCTAAATGGTTTAAAGAAGAATGCCGTCGCAAGTACGAAGAGTTTTATCCTTGGTGGGAAGAAAATTGGGAATTAGGAATTCCTAGTTGGCATAAAGGAAAAGTTACAAAAGAAAAATTTATGGACGCTGGTTATGGTATAAAAAGATTAGAAGGCATGCTAAAATTTATGGAAAGCGAAGATTGGAGTGTACGTTTACCAGAGATGCAAGAATTTTTGAAACGATGTGACACTCAAAGAAGCAATAGTTTTGCTGAAACTTTTCCTGAAATGAAGGATATCTTTAATGGCTGAAAAAATTATTTGTCCCTATACATTAGGAGGAATAAATTACAAAAATGGTTTTGTAACTAGTTGTCCTCAGCAATCTGACAGGTTATGTGATATTACAAATACTACTTTAAAGCCTTCTGATGTAATTAATAGTGAAGGGTTTCGTAAGCATCGTAAGGAAATGATGTCTGGTACTTGGAGTCCAGGGTGTCATTTGTGTAAAGATGCCGAAGCAATTGGTAGCCATAGTATGCGGCAAGACTTTGATTATATGCTTGATGAAGTGGTTGATTTAGATCTTTATAATGAACAAACTGGTGAAATAGATTTTGCATCTGTAAAACATATAGAACTTAGGTTCAGTAATAGTTGTAATATGTCTTGCCTACATTGTTCAGACGTCTATTCGTCAGGATGGATGAGCAAATTAAAAAGATATACTTCAGATGAAGAAGATAGAAAACATAAACTTATACAACTAACTAGAGAATTTCATAAAACAGATCAAGATGTAGATCTATCTATATCTATTGATATTTCACAAATGGAAGAAATTATTAATGATCTGCAAAATAATTTTCCTAATATAATGAAGGTAGATTTTTCCGGAGGTGAAGTTTTATATCAAAAGCAATTTTTTCCTTGTTTAAAATTATTAGCGGCTCATCCTAATGCGGCCAATATAAAAATTTCCTTCCATTCAAATTTTAATGCTAGATTTGATCCTGTATTACTTAGTAAATTACTTAAACCATTTAATAGGACAATTATACATGTTAGTGTTGATGCAGGAAAAAATATTTATGGATATTTTAGAACAGGCAACTGGCAAACATTAAAAAGAAATATCGACATATTTAGACGTATAGATAAAGAAACAGAACTTAATATTGTTTGTACTACAAGTGCATACCAGATAATGGATATTAAAAATGTTTTCGAATCGTTTATGGAATTAGATGTAAACTTTATAGATAGTTCTATTGTGTATACACCTAAATATATGAATCCGGCGTTAATGAATTTAAAATTTAAACATTATGTAATAGAAGACTTTGCAGAAACAAGAGAAGCAATTCTTAATGAAAGGCAAAAACGTTTAGATAATTTAGACAACTATAAGAATAGAGCATCTTATAGACCTAATACACAAGGAGCAAGTTTTTCTGATATAGAAACTGCATTAAAAGGTTTAGACTTTTTAGAACATTATGTGTTAAACAATAATGTTTCTGAAAGTGAATGGGAAGCATTTATGGTATACATTAGAAAAACTGATGAAATTTGGAAACAAAATTTTAACGATCATATGGTTAATTATAAATTTACCGGCAATAATATTATAAGGAATCTCAATGTTTGAAATTAATAACAAATTATATGAAACAATTACACAAGATAAAATAGTAGAAACTTTTAGTAATTTAAAAATTGTTTTTGATCCTTCATGGAAAAAAGTTGGTGTTAATTTAAGTGGAGGTGCCGATAGTGCGTTGTTAACTTTCTTTATTTGTTCTATTATTGAAAAACATAAATTAGATTGTACTGTGACTGCAATAACATATCAACGGTGTTGGGAAACAAGACCTTGGCAAGGTTATGTAAGCATACAAGTATACAATTGGTTAAAAAGCAGATTTCCTAAAATTATAACTGACAGAATTACAAATTATATTCCGCCTGAATTAGAACACGGTGCTATAGGACCTATTGTAAATGGCAGAAGCGGAGATCAGATTATTGTAGGAAGTTTTAATAGATTCGCTGCCTGGCAAAATAATTTAAATGCAGTTTATAATGCTACTAGCAAAAATCCAGATGCAAACCGTGCTGATAGAATGACAAATAGAGATAAAGACGCAGAGGACGGAGTACTTGAAGATGTATGGAGATACGGTAAAAAAGAAGATGCATATCTTGCCCATCCTTTTCGATTTGTTAAAAAAGATTGGATAGTAGCACAATATTTTATCTACGGTATAGACGAGTTGTACTACATTACTCGTAGTTGTGAAGGCGATATAGAGCAACACGAAATTATAAAAAGAGCATGTGGCCATTTCAAAGATTATAAAGATGGAATGGACATTCCTTTGTGCAAACAGTGTTGGTGGTGTGAAGAAAGGCAATGGGCCGAAGATAGACTGCAAGAAACTATTAGGGAAATTGATCGTGGCTAATACATTTTGTCCTATACCTTGGATATTTCAAGCCGCTAGAGCAAACGGAGATCTACGTGTTTGCTGTCAAGCCAACGTAACAAAAAATAGAGGTGTAATACGCAAAGCAGACGGCACAGCATACAATGCAGGATCCGACGACTTAGACGAAGCTCGTAATGCAGATCTAATGAAAGAAATGCGTTTGAATATGCTTCAAGGTAAATGGAACAAAGAATGCGGTCGTTGTTTAGCTGAAGAAACTTCAGGCTTAAACAGTAGACGGCAATATGAACAAGAGCAATGGAATTACACATTAGAAGATGCAATAAAAGATACAGAAGATGATGGTACTATAGATGTAACGTCTACTCCTGTAAAATATTATGATCTTAGATTTGGCAATTTTTGTAATTTAAAATGTCGTATGTGTGGACCTACTGATTCAAATGCTTGGTATGATGATTGGATAAAACTTACTGGTTCTAATTTTTTTAAAGAAACAAGTGGCGATATTGAAATAAAACAAATAAACGGTAAACTTTGTGCTAGTGAATATGATTGGCCTAATCACGAACCTTTTTGGGAATATTTAGAAAAACATATTAACAATATTAGACACATATATTTTGCAGGCGGAGAGCCTATGTTGATTGATCGACACTATGATTTTTTGCAACGTTGTATTGATCAAGATTCTGCAAAAGACATTATTATTGAATATAATACTAATATGAGTACACTACCTCCTAGAGTTGCAAAACTATGGGAAAATTTTAAACAGGTTAGAGTAGGAGCAAGTATAGACGGATACGGCAAAGTTATAGAATATCAGAGACATCCTGCTAAATGGGACAAGTTGTATAAAAACTTACTTACACTAGATAACATGCCCAGCAATATAATTGGTTGGTTAGCATTTACAGTTACAGCATATAATGTTAATCATATGATTGACTTTATGAAATGGAAACTTACAGAGAGCAACTTTAATAAAATTAATAGCACAACCAGGCGTCCGATAGTCACACATCATGTTGCTCATCATCCTCAACACTTAAATATTAGAGTGTTGCCAGATGAAGCAAAAGAAAAATTAACCAAAAGATTTGAAGAATTTGTGCAATGGACCAAGGATAAAAATTTTAATGAGCATGTAGTTAAGCAGGCACAAGACATTGCAAACGGTGTGTGTACGTATATGAATAGTGACAGTTACTACAACACCCATTGGGAAGAATTCCAACGCTACACGAAGCGTTTAGACGCTATACGCGGCGAAAATTTAACAGAAGTAGAACCTGCATTCAAGGAATATTTAAATGAGTTTTGATACAATAGACTTACTAACAGGCAAAGTTTTTCAAGTTACATGGGATACAGGCAGACGTTGTAATTATGACTGTAGTTACTGTCCAGCACATAGGCATGATAATTTTAGTAAACACGCTAGTTTAGAAGAACTTAAAAATAATACCGATTTCTTGTTTGAATATATAGACACTTATATGCAACATAGACTTTTTAAAGAGGCAAATATAGGATTTACCGGCGGAGAACCTACAGTTAATCCCAATTTTATTCCGTTTGCTCAATATTTGAAAAGTCAGTATGACGAAAAATATGCAGACAAATGGCAGTGCGGGTTTGCCCTCACTACTAATGGCGCAATGAGTAAAAAAATGGCAGATGCAGTTATGCAAAATTTTGGCCATGCTACAGTGAGCTATCATGCAGAAAGTGACAACAAACTAAAACAACAGGTCAGAGATAGAATACTACAATTTCATACTGAAGGTCCTGCAAATAATTTTACTGTCAGTGTTAATGTAATGTTCCATGCGGCATACTTTGACGAGTGCAAAGATTTGTGTGAGTTTTTAGACGAACATGAAGTAAAATATGTACCTCGTATAATTGGAGAAGAGCCAGATAGCAGAAGTAACTTTGCTCATACATACACTGAAGAGCAGTTAGACTATATGAAAAATTATTGGGAATATAGAAATGCTAGATTAAACAAAAAACAAAAAGATCAAGAAGAAACAGCAGTGTTAAGTGCCGCTGGCGAAAAAACTACAGAAAAGAAAAAACTAGGAATGACAATAGGAAGACCTTGTTGCGGTAGTAGGACAATGTGTCTTAGTAACAATGGTGAAAGTCGCAAAAGCACATTTGTAGATCTTAGAGAATTTAAAGGTTGGAGTTGTAGTGTTAATTGGTTTTTCCTACATTTAGAACAGCAAACTGATAGTGTGTTCCATCATCAAACTTGTCAAGCACGATTTGACGGAACAAGAGGTGCAATAGGAAAAATAAGTGAAGGCAAAAAAATTATTGCTGAATTAAAAGAAAAATTAAAAAGTGGTACTATGCCGACAATTACGTGTCCTAAACATACCTGCGGTTGCGGGTTGTGTGCGCCTAAAAGTAAATATAAAGAAAATTATATAGACGTTGCTAAAGGACATTTTAGGACCGAAGTACTTGCACCGTTAGTAAAGGAATAACCATGATAGAACATATAAATTTTAATTATAACTTGGATAAATTTTTAAGTGCTGATTATTCTCAGCATTATGGCAGTTGTATAAGTTATCAAAAACGTGAACAAGAAGATCTTCACGAAAAATATGGCAAAGGTTTTCCAGAAAGCTATCACGAAGATAATACTAGAATACAACAACTATGGTGGGACGACGGCGATGTTGATTACAAATTAATAGGAGAACAACTTGGCATAGAAGTAGTTACTCTTAGCACAATTTTACAACCTCCTGGAAATGTAATTACATTGCATAGAGATACTTTTTTCCAAATAAACAAAAAGTATCCTAACGATACAAGAAAAAAAGTACGTGCAAATATATACTTAGAGGATTGGAAGCCTGGACATTTTATTAATTATGAAGATCATAATAAGGAATGGCAGACAAGCACTCATTGGAAGGCAGGAGATGGTTTTATTTGGGATAGCGATCATTTGCATTTAAGTGCTAATGCAGGACTTTCACCTAAGTATACTATGCAAGTATCGGGATTTTTGAATGACTAAACGCAAACATAGTTGCGATCTTCCATTCCATCATATTGCAACTAGACCAGATGGTAGAGTATTTCCTTGCTGTTATTTTAGATGGGAAGAAACACCTGATGATTTGACTGTAAAGCATAAAGATCCTTTTAATCATCCTTTTCTTAAAGAAATTAGGCAAAAAATGCTTAATGATGAATACATAGAAGGTTGTAGCAGATGCTATGCAGATGAAAAAACTAGCGGCCATAGTATGCGGCTAGATATGAACAAAGTACAAAATTTTGGATTTCCTGAAGAAGGCCGAGGCAAGGTGCCTAAACTAACAAACATAGATCTAACATTTAGTAATGTTTGTAATAACAAGTGTAGAATGTGCGGCCCTGAACTTAGTACTAGTTGGTATAGTGATGCTAAGAAATTAGGTATAAAACACAGTGGTATAATTGCAGAAAACACAATTCTTGACGAATATGATCTTAGCGAATTAAGATTTATAAAATTACTAGGTGGCGAACCTTTAATGGAAGAGCAAAAACTTATTGATTTACTTAAAAAATGCGATAGACCTAATCTAACATTACTATTAATTACTAATACTACAATCAGGCCGCAAGGCGAGCTATTAGAACTACTTAAAGAAGTAGGTAAACTAAGTGTAAAATTAAGTGTTGATAGCTATGGTCCATTAAATGATTTTTTGCGTAAAGGCAGTAAATGGGACGAAGTAAAATCTAATATACTTTGGTTTAAAGAGCAAGGTGCTAATCCTAGTGTACATAGCGTTGCTAGTATATACAACATTAATAAAGTGCATGAACTAATGGACTTTTGTAAATCTTTAGATATAAATCAAAAATATGTAATGGCAGACGGACCTGATTGGATGATGCCAAGACATCTACCTGATCATGTAAAAAACATTTACATTGAAAAATACAAGTTTAAGGATGAACCTATATACAAACTTATTGTAGACGAACTTAAACAATCTGGTGATTTTAAAAAGTTTTTACACATGGATACGAAATTAAATCAACTAAGAAATGAACACTGGTCAACACTGAATAAAGAATTATATCACTTGATAGAGGAAGATATACATGTCAATTGATAAGTCTACTTTTTGCGTTCATCCATTTTCTCAAGTTGCGCCTAAAACTTTTGAAGCCGACGGTTCATTGAGAACTTTTTGGCCTTGTTGTATGATGGGTAACGATGTACATCAAGATAGTAATGTGCTACAAATTGAAGGAGATGTAAGCCAGTTAACGCCATTAGAAATGTTTAACCATCCTAGAATGGAAAAACTAAGACAAAATTTAAAAAATGGTATAAGAGATAGTGCATGTAAAGTATGTTGGGAGATGGAAGATAGAGGTGTAAAGAGTTTCCGTCAAGACGCCCAAGTAGATGACGACGAAGCACAAAAACTTGCTGACAATCCTAAACTAGAAATTATTGATACACATGTAAATAATTCGTGTAACCTTAGATGTAGAATGTGCGATCCGTCTGCATCTAGTCAACTAAAAAAAGATACAAATTTTTTTAAAAAAGAAGGACTTATTCCGTCTATAGACAAGGCAGTAGATGGTAGATGGGCAGTGTCTCCGCATAGTTGGAAAATGGACAATGTAAAGCAATGGCATTGGATTCATAATAACACTGACAAATTTAGCATCCTAAAACTTGCAGGCGGTGAGCCTTTTTACAATCCTCATGTAATTAAATTTTTACAAAAAGCAATTGATGAAGGTAACAGTAAAAATATACAATTAGAATTTCATACAAACGGGACACTGTTTGACGACGAAATTTGTTCTATGCTGAAAGAGTTTAAAACTAATTTAAATTTTAGCATAGACGGACATGGAAAAGTATACGAATATATAAGACATCCTATGTCATGGAAGCAACTTGATAGCAGTTTACGCAAATATATAGACGCTTGTAAGCCTAGACATATACATATAAGTTTTATTCCTATGCTATACAATATTTACAATATTCCTGATTTTATAGAATGGTGTCATAGTTTACCTTGTGAAGCTATTGTACATTGGGCTGAAGTTTATCCTTTTGATAGAGGTGTTGCATTAAAGCATTTGCCTGTAGATATTTTAGAAGATGCTCTTACAGATATACTTAAATTGAATCAAGACACAGAAAAGTTAGTTAACTTAATAGATGATGCCGTATTACGTAATAAATGCGATAAGGCTAAAGCGTTATTAGAAGTAGGATTGTTTGATAAATCAAGGCAACAAAATTACAAAGATTATTTACATAGCAACATAGTAGATTGGTTGCAAAGTTAGTTGACATATTTAATTAAAGGTAGTATACTAAATTATGACTGAAGATTTAAAATGGAGTAATTATGATTTCACTAAGATCCCATTTAACGATATTGTCGGTGTTGGTCAACGTACTTTGCTTTATCGTGATATATTTACAGTATCATGGCTACTTGGTAGATTCTGCAATTACAGATGCTCCTACTGCTGGCCTTACGCAAGAAGCGACCGTAAAGACCATCGTCCTACCGAGCTCTGCTTGCTTACAGTGGATGAAATTAAACGTCAAGCCAGACTCAACGGCTTCAATTCTTTTCACTTCTCCTTGTCAGGAGGAGAACCTACTTTCCATCCTGGATACCTCGATATACTAAAGCATTTAGCAGATGATGTAGAAAACACAAATTACACAAGTATACACATGACATCAAACTGTTCGCGCTCTATGAAATGGTTTGAAGATTATGTAGAACGTGCAAAGCCATTTCATAGAGCCTCTATTACAGCTAGTTTACACACAGAACATGTAAATACAACTGAAAGGATGGAAGAGTTTGCAAATAAACTCATCCTATGTCAAGAACATGATGTACAAGTTACGATCAATATGGTCATGGTTCCAGAAAACTTTGAACGAGACTGGGACAACGCCTTATATTTCCATGCCAGAGGTATTAATGTCACTCTCAAGCCTCAGTCCGATCCAACCGCCTCAAGAGTGGTTGACGGATACACAGAAGACCAACTCAAAAAGCTCTACAACGGAATGCCCCAAAGAGCATACACCGAAATAAAGCGTAAGTGGGAAGGTAGACCTAAGCCAAATTTTGCTATGCCTAATTACAGCATAGGAGAAAACAACGATTCAAGTGTTCCTTGGCATATGCAAGTAGAATTAAGAGACAAAGATGGCAAGAAGTATTATATGGATCAAGCTGAAAGATTTAATGCATTCAACTTTAACAAGTTTAAAGGATGGCATTGTGCCGCAGGATATCAAGGAATTATTATACGAGAGCCTGACGGAAGCGTCAAACGTTCATATTCTTGTCATGATGTACCGCTCGGGAATATAGAAACAGGTTTTAAACTATTTGATAAGCCTAAGCCTTGTATTACTGAAAGTTGTGTGTCAAGTGCTGATAGTAAAATACCTAAGCGTAAATTAGCTTAGTGCTTGCCAAGCTGTTCCGTCATATCCTTGGAATGTAGTTCCTGTAACACAAATCATACCAGTTGCTGGTGTTGTAATAGCGGTATCCCTTGCAGTTGCATCTGCATAAACAGGTACTTGCGGTGCTTGTAAAAATTCTACACTTTCGTTATTAATTGACCCTATTGCGTCTGTATGTGTACCATCTTCTTCAACTTCTAAAATAGCAGGAGAATTTCCTGATGTATTTCTAACAGCAATTTGCCATTTAGTAGTATAATTAGAACCATCATATCCTACTAAAGCAGACCAACCGCCGCCGTTAAGGTAAGATGATCCGTCATAAGGTGCAAGAGCCCAGTCAATAATTTTATCACCGTCTTGTAAAGCAGTTGGAGCAAATAAACTACCTCTAGTTCTAGTAAATGCAATGTTATGTGCATCTGCACTATCGTGATACTGTCCGTAAGTAATCCATGCTGTTACTGCACTAGGATCTGCTTGTGTATAAGTGACTTGGTCAGTAGTACCTACTACTAATCTATCACCTAATATACTACCGCCATTCTCCATAGTTACGGTGTTTACTGTAATATTTTTAGTGTTTATGTCATAAATTACAGTACCAGTTGTATCTTCTATGTTTCCTCTAACTGAACCAAAGAATTTTTGTTCAATACCGTCTACAAGTAGACTACTATCATCTGCAAAAACACTTCCAGTAACTTCGCCGTCGAATTTTCCTTCAAACGTATTAGCTATGATTGTGTCAGCATATATATTACGCCATGTACTTAGTTCTGCACCTAAGTCATGTGTGCTAGTAGTTCCAGGAATTAAAGAACTGCCAATTTGACCTCCGACAATAACATTGTCATCAGCCGCATCACCTAAATTAATGTTACCAGTTGCAGTGATTGTACCGTCTATGTTAATGTTACCTGTGCCAGTAATGTCGTTATTGTTAAGATCTAAGTTTGCTCCTAATTGCGGGGTTTCTTCATTAACAAGTGTTCCTGAAATTTGGATACCGCCTTGTGTAGTTCCATCACCGATATAGAACTCTTTTTGATCTGTTGTAAATATAGGTTCGCCTACTTTAGGCGTAATTGTCTGCCTTTCGGCATCAGTTCCTCTTCTAATTTGTAAAGCCATCTAATAACTCCTGGTAACAATGCTTTATTATATTTATCTCTATTCAAACTTTATGCATTAGTCTTATGTTTGCAATAGCCTCTTTGTAACCTGTTTCTCTAGCATTTTAAGCTGATTTTTATCCCATATATCGTTATATTGCTTTGTATATTCGTATATAGGAGTAATGTTTAGTACTTCTGGAATAAAACTCTTTGTTACGAGATTACCTACATAAAGACTTTCAGTGTAGTCTACTTCTTTTAGTAATTTTACAACAAAATAGGTAGGACCGTTAAACATTAGTTGCTCAAATTCTATTGTAGATCCTGCTGTTATTTTAATATCAAACGGTTGTACTATCAGATCTTTTCCTGTCCAAACATAAAGAGGATTTTTTATAGGCTGTTCAAATGTAATTTTAGTATCTTTGTTATTAATCCTAGCAGGGTAGTCTACTAAACATTTTTTTAAAATTAAACTTCCGGATGTAACAGAAATTTTGATTTTATAACTATCGTGTAGCGAAGTTTCTGTATCAAATTTATATATTAGGTCAGAATTATATGATTGCGATAAAACGTTATTAATATAAACGTTATACGATGCGTTATCATTTGAGCCATACATTTTTAATGTACGCATATTTTATTTCCATCTTTCATATTTTGCTAGATTTTTTAAGAATGCATCAGCGTCTATTTGCCATACAGTTTGATCAGTGCTTCTATAATGAATATCTTTAATTTTCTTTGCTATTCCAATTTTAGCTAGGGTGGGAAAATATATACTATGAACCAATCGTTGACTTGCTACTTTACTTTGATTACTTGTTACATATAAATTTTTCTTGCCGGCCCATTCAATGCATTTAGGCAGTAAAAATTGGTCTGTTAGATTTTGGTGTTCTGCTACTAATTTTTTTGCAGTAATAAGTCCGTGTTTAGGTCTTGCTTCGCCAAACGTGCATACTCTAGTTAGTATTCTGTAGCTTCCTGGACCCATAACATCGTCAAAACTGTGTGCGGCTACGCTACCTATAGCTCTATCATTTTCGTAAAGTATCCATGCATTCCATTCTTTTTCGTTTTTAAAGCAATCTATCATTGCTTTTTTGCTAGAATTATTTTCAAAACCCCTACGCTTTGCTTCTGCATAAAAGTCATCTAAATCTAAATCATCTGAAAATTCTACAATTTTATAACTCATAATGATAACAATTTCCTAGTATATTGACTTACTCTATCTTTAATTGTGTTACTATAAAGTTGTTTATCTAATTCTTGATATCCTAAATGATACAGTTCGTCAATAGTATGTATACCTAAACTTGCTATAGCAAATTTATTCCAGGCAGAAATCTTTAATGATTTAACAACTTGATCTGTATATGTATTAGACATTTTTAGTGCTTCATCAAAATTCATGTATTCTGTTTGCCATTTAATATTGCCGTCAATGTATTCTAAAGTATATCCGTACAATTTATAATTTATATCAATATCACTTCTATATACGTTATTAGGATTTATAAACAATGGCATTATCCAAAAGTTAATATCGTTGTCTAAACACCAATTACCGGTATCTATACAACTTTCTTTACTTTCATAAGGCAAGCCAAAAATAAAAGTACACATAAAACTAATCTTATTTTTCCATCTATCTTTAAGATAAAGTAAAAAATCTTTAGTCTTGTCTTCACTCATTCCTTTACCTATAAATTTAGCTGTTTCAGGATTAAAACTTTCTACCCCAAAGTGGCACGATTTCAATCCCATCTCTTCTAATAATTTAAGTTGAGTGTCTCTGTATCTATACAATAAATCAACTCTTAAATAACATACAAACGATATTTTAAAAGGCAAACTTGTTATCATCTTATGAAGCATTTCTAGTTTGTCATTGCTATCATTAAATGTATCATCGCTTATCAAATAGTTTGTTACGCCCCATTTTTCGTAATTGTTAATAAGTTCCTTTTTAATATGCTCTACATCTCTAATATGATCTAGTTTCTTTTTTCCATTTAAAGGATAGGCGCAAAATTTACATCTAAAAATACAGCCTCTACTTATTTCTAAAGGAAGTGTTTCGTTTTCAAAAATTAAATCATCATCGCAAAATAGATGATTAATCTGCTGTGCATCAAAATCTTTGAGATACAGATCTCCTGATATTATTTTACTAGTATTTTCGTTTTGAATAAGTTTTAAAAAGCCTATTTCGCCATAGCCTGTGATTATATGATCAACAAAACTGTATTCCTCTAATGTCTTAGCTTTAGCTCCTCCGGCTACAATTTTTACATGTGGGTACAATTTTTTATATTCTGTAAGAACAAAAATAAAATCGTCGCGTAAGGTTTTTCCGTATTTTTTCTTTTCTGCGGCTACATGAACTTGGTCGCTTAAAAAGGTAGTGCTTATGCCTAAAAATTTTGTTTCGTTGCTTGTAAAATGTTTTAATAATTCTAAAATAGTTTCTTTTGGAATAAGATGTATGTAATCAATTACTTGGGTTGTATATCCATGAGATTTTATAAAATTAGACATCTGGTATGCACCGATACTTCGTTCAAACCAAGGTGTCATTACACCTGTTAAAAAAATAACTTCTGCAGATTTCATTGGCTACGTAACCTTTTCTTATAATCAGAAATTAGTTCTATTATTCTTTGCATCATTAATGGTCTATATTTTGCGCCTTCAGACATTTTCATATGCATTGCTTCGTCAATAGTTTTGATTCCTAGTGTAGCAAGAGAAAATAAGACCCAAGTATGTATCTCACTAATACTTAATGCTTTGTATTGATAATCTTGTGCAAGTTTGGCTGCTTCTAAAAAATTAGTAAATTTGTTTTGCCATATGTTTTTCCCCGACTCTATCATTTCATATCCGTATTTTTCGTAGTTTTTGTCAAACTCACTTTTATATCTTGCAGTAGGTCTTAAAAATAACGGAGCCCAAATTGTATTAATTTTATTTTCGTATGTCCAATTGAAACTATCGTTAACACTATCTAAACTTTCTTCAGGTAGGCCTATTATCATCGAACAAACAAAATTTATTTTATCTTTAAAATGATCATGTTTTAGTTCTAACAACCAATCTTTGACTTTGTCAGACGCCATACCTTTACCAACAAGTTTTGCTGTTTGAGGATTTAAACTTTCTATGCCGAAAAATGCACTTCTAAGTCCTAGGTCTTTTAATAGATCAACTTGTTCTCTATGGGCATAAAGTAAATCTTGTCTAATATATGAAGTAAACTGAGGCTGGAAAGTTAGTTGGTCAAATGCTTCTTTAAGTATTTCTAGTTTATATGTACTATCATTAAATGTATCATCTGTAAAAAAGTAATTGGTTACTCCGTATCTATCATAATTATTTTGCAACTCTTGTGCAATTAAATTTGCACCTCGTATATAATCTAGTTTCTTTTTGCCTGTTAAAGGATAGTTACAAAATTTACACTTAAAGATACAACCTCTTCCTATTTCTATAGGCAGTGTCTCTCCAGGCAATATAAAATCATTGTCTTCCCAATGATGTGTAAGTTTTTCAATGTCTACTGGAAATTGATCGCCTTCTATAACAGATTTATTATTTTCTGTTTTCCATATTCTTGTATTTTTTACATATTCTTTTAAAGATGTTTCGCTGTATGCATGGAAAACTGCATCAAAAAAAGGATACTGAGGATGCAAATAACTGTTTGCTCCGCCGAGAATAAATTTAATTTTAGGAAATTCTTTTTTTAGTTTTTCTAAAGTAAATGTAATATTTTTTGGTAACCCGAATTTAAAATTCTCCCAATAGGCATCTTTGTCGGGCAGTTCGGTTTGGTAAAAAGTCGAACTTACGCCTATGTATTGTGTATTGTCACCTATAAAATCTTTAACAGTTTGATACAGTTCTTCAATTTCAAACCAATCTGTAAAATCTATTACTTGCGTAGATAGTCCTAGATCGTGTCTAAAAACATGTGCAACGTTATAAACGCCTAGTGAACGTTGTAACTGTGATCTAGACGTGACACTAGAAAGTAAAATAACATCATATTTCATGCTTTACAAATTACTAAATGTATTCTATCTTCCCAGCCTCCATTGTATATAAAATGATCTCTAGTAGTATCAACTTTATAAAAATGACCATCTGCTGGTAAATGATAGCATTTAGCGGCTACTCCTTCGGTGCCGTGATACTCGCCAAATAGCGCACCTGGATTAGTTTCTATAACTAAATGGTATCTTGGTTCTAAATCTTTATGTATGCTCAATCCTCTTTTAGATTTTGCTTTCATAAAACGTATTCGACCAAAACTAGTACCTTCTTTTTCTGCAAGTATATTAATTGCTTGTTTTGTGTATTCTCCCAAATAAGGATTATAGTTGCAAAAGTCTTTTTCTTCTGCTAAAAATTTTTTTGTTTCAGGGTCATATAAAGACCCCATAGCGTCATTCCATATGTCTTCAGCTCCATTACGATGTGTAATACCAATTTGATCACCTGGTGCACCAGTATCAAACCTAGGTTCAGGCCATGGATTTATCTTTAGAAGTTCGTCTAACTCATTTCTAACTTTATCTAAATTAACTGTGCAATCTGTCTTTGTTATAAAATCCATTAATTTTTCCAACTATCTTTCCAGTAATCAAATTTTGAGTCTATCATTGATCTGTACTGATATCTTTCCGGTACAGTATCTAACATAGGCATATTCATATTTTTAAATGCATCTCTAGTAATTACTTGATGCACAAAATTTGTAATCGGTCCATCATAAAACTGACACCAAGGACCTGTTGCTAATTCTTCCATGTCTATATTAGTTACATCAGGCCATTGTATTAGTCTTAAAAGTTTGTCATTCCATTGTAGCATAACATGGTAAGGGTTGTCGTCTGATTTATAACTAGAAACTTCGTTGTTTGTAAGTTCTTTTATTTTTTTGACAAGATTACTAAGAAAACTTCTTTGTTTATCATTGCTTCTACCTATAAAACTTCCGCATCTTATTCTAAAATGATTAATTTTAGGATGATCAATTTTCTTTATTTCATCTAATATAAATTCTAAATGGTCTAAGTTTTCTATAGTGTATCCTACATATCCTATATCAAAATCATGTTCTATAAGTACATCTAAAGCCCTTAGTTGTTTCGCATGTACTGCTTCTCCTTGATAACTAGGATGATTTAGACCGAAGCACATTGTTTTTAACCCTGCATCATAACATCCTTTTGTAAATTTAGGGTCAGCAAATCTTATTCCATTGCTTAGAACTTCCTGGCGCATAAAATTTAATTTGTTTATTTCTTGACACAGTTCTATGAAATCTGGTCTAAGTGTTGCTTCTGCTCCGGCAAGCATCGGTGCAGATTCTCTTGGAAATTTATCTAATTGCGCTATTACATCAGCAATTGGCCTATCTTGTATTTTGTTATCAGGCAAATGATAGCAATGAGGGCAGTTCAATTGACATCTATCACTAGCTTCAAAAAGTATTTGATTAAAAGATTCTATGTCTCTATGATGTTCTAAAGAATAGTAAAAATCAGTATCTATTTCTACTAAACTATGTTGTACACCATGTTCAGGACATTCTTTCTCCATTTTTATTTGGGAGCCGTCTTGATATACTTTTCCAGGTATATGTTTAAAGCATTTATTGCATAAACTTATTGTATCATGAATATGTTGCATTTCGTAACTCTTCTAATTTTTTTCTACGATGTACAATAGCATCTTTATCGTAAGGAGTATTATCTGTTACTCCGGGTTTGTTCAAGATCCTAAATGCATCATATCTTTGTTGACAATTAAAACACTCGCCGCAGTGTTTTCCGTTTTTTGTTATACTGTCTAATATACAGGAACTAGTTTCATAGGCTTTGTCTAAAAATCCTAATTGATCATAAAAATCTATTACTTCACATTTATTTAATTCTTTAAATGGACTTAAAATGAAATCACTTTCACCTCTTAGTAAAGGATATACATCTGCCGGTATATCTATATCTAAAAGATACTTGTCGTACTCTCTAGTATCTAAGTGAAATTCTTCTATAGTATGTTTAAAACGTTTTGGGTCTGCAAATGCCATTTCAACAACTTTATCTACAGTAAGTCCGTCTTGTTTAAAAGGTTCAACTTCAAAGAATAATTTAGTAAACCCCCAAAGGGTAAAATCAACATTATATTTTTCTCTAACTTTTTGTATATTTGCTTCTACAGATGCTTTACGATCTGTAACATGAAAATCGTAATCAAACTCTAGATATTCAGGTTGTATGTTTAAAAGTTTTGCTGATCTTGACAAATTAGTAGCTATATATTTGTTGAGGTCTTCGTTATTATTAGAAAAAATGTTATCACTATAAAAACAAATTACATTTTCCTTGCCGTATTTTTCGAATGCAATCAAACTTACTAACGTGCTTTCTAATCCGCCAGATAAGAATACACCTACTTTATTTTTTGCATTAGGAAAGTGCGCATCTATAACAAAATTAAAATTTGTTGGTTTTAAAACATAACTTTTATTCATTTTACTTTTGCTGATATCATCATTAAATTGCCGCTATCTGCACCTTCGAATGTTAAGACTTCGTGTTCCATTTCTAAATTTGTAAGTTGTTCTCTTACTTCTTGTTCAGTAAATGCGGCATATAGAGATCTTCGTAAACTGTCAATGTATTCTTCGTTGTCTTGACCCCATTCGGCAACTATGTTCTCTAGTTCTTCTTCGGTATTAGGACGCAAGAGATCCATTACCATAATAATTCCTCCGGCTTCGGGAATTTTGCTTGCACTATTCCAGAATACAGTAGGATCTTCAAAATGATGAAGTACACCGTGACTTATAACTGTGTTACAGTTTTCTACATGTCCTACATCTTCTATCATAATATTTTTTAATGTTACATAATCTTCTATACCGTTGCTCTTAATTGTTTGTCTAGCAGTTTCTATCATTCCTTTTGAACCATCTACAGACAAAAAGTGTAAATCATCTATTACGTCAAGTAGAGTTACTTCAAGATTAGCAACTCCGCAACCTAAATTTACTATTATTCCTTCTTTGTTTTTTCTGAATTTAAACCATTCTGAGAAACTTGTATTAACTAAATTTCTGTTAATCATAGCCCAGCTGTCTATTTCGTTTTTATTTTCTATCAGTGCAGGTTCTGGGATTCGGGTTATCATATATACTCCTATGCTTATACTTATCAGGTAAATATTTAAGGACAAATCAAACTGACAAACATGCACGGAATCATACTTACTGGTTTTGCTGGACAGGCATCTTTTAAGGCAAGCTATAAAAGAACCGGTGGAGCCCATAGAATAGCTACATATCTCAGAGAGTTAGGATGGGATATAGAAGTCTTGGATTTTATTATGGGTTGGAATTATGAACAACTTGTTGAATTCTCACGGTCAAGAATTACAGATAAAACTGTATGGTTAGGGTTTGGCGGTACTTTTCCAATATGGTCAGGAACTTTACAACGTTTTTTCAACTGGTTTAGAAAAACTTATCCTAATGTAAAAATTATTGCAGGAGGACAAATTTCTAACATTCATAAGATAGAAGCAGACTGGTATGTTACAGGATTTGGCGAAAAGGCTATGGATGCTCTATTAAAACATATTGTTAGTAATACATCTTTGAAATATAAATTAGATAAAAATGGTAGGAAAGTTGTTGACGGGAACCATGACTATCCGAGCTTTCCTATGAAAGATTTACACATTAGTTATCAGGATAGAGATTTTATTTTACCTAATGAAACTCTAGTAACAGAGTTAGGTCGCGGTTGTATATTTAAATGCTCTTTTTGTAATTTTCCGGTACTAGGAGTTAAAGAAGATCATTCAAGAGGTGCAGAAAATTTAAGAAAAGAACTACAAGAAAACTACGATAAATGGGGAGTCACAAAATATGTAATTGCAGACGAGACTGTAAATGATTACTCTGAGAAGTTAGAAAAGTTTGCGAATGTTATAAAAAAATTGAACTTTAAGCCTAGAATGTACGGGTACGCTAGAGCTGACTTACTTGTATCTAGGAAAAAAGACTGGGATACTATGATAGAAATGGGATTCACCGGTCATCACTATGGAATCGAATCAACAAATCCTGCAACATTAAAAGCTGTAGGTAAAGGCATGCATCCTGATAAACTGTTGCCTGGATTGTTAGAAGCTAGAAAATACTTTAAAGATAATTCAAATTATAAAGGGCAAGTAAGTTTAATTGCAGGATTACCTCATGAAACTCCTGACACTTTTAAAAAAGGAGTAGAGTGGTTTAATAAAAATTGGAGAACAGAAAATGTTATGATGTTTCCTTTTTATATTCCTAAAAAAACTAGTGCCGATACGTTATCTAGTATGAGCGTTGATCATTCTAAGTACGGATATACAGAAACTGAAGAAGACTTATACGTTAAAATTAAAGAATTATATAGAGCGATACCTGCACAATATGGAATGGGAGATGGATTAAACGAAACAACCGGTTTAAGTTGGAAAAATGAACATTGGAATATATTCGATGTTAGTAAATCTGTTGTAGACTTTTACACGGATAAAAATTATAGATTAACCTATGGTCCTTTACTTTGGCATATAGGAGAATATGAATTAACTTTTAACAAAGACTTAGACTACTTTAATGATAAAACATTAGCAGATTTAAACATAGGTAATCAAATTCAACTAGTACAGGCTAGTAATAAATTAATAGCATCCTATATAGAAAAAAAATTAAATTATGGAAATAGCAGATGAAAATTTTAATAACGGGCCATAGTAAAGGAATAGGTAAAGCGATTTATGATTTACTTAAATTACAAGGACATGATGTTATAGGTTTAAGCAGATCTAATAATTTTGATATTAATGATATTTGCTTAACTGATCATTTGCACGGGGTAGACGTGTTTATAAACAACGCATATGTAAGCAGACATCAATCTAGATTGCTCAAAGAAGCTATACAGTATTGGAATAATGATAGCTCTAAGTTAATAATTAATATTAATAGCAAACTTTCTTTAGTACCTATTGATACAAAGACTTTAGATCAATGGACAAAAGATTATATAAATGAGAAAAAATATCAGTCTGAGATTGTGAACAAATTATTTGTTGCCGGCGGCGTAAAAATATGTAATTTAATTATAGGTTTAGCTAAAACAGATATGTCAAAAGATGTTTTTGATTCTCCTATAGCGTTAGACCCTAAATATATTGCACAAACCGTAAATAGTGTAATCAAACTTTCCCCTAATATAAATATACAAAGTATAGTCGTAGATGCACCGGGGTTAAACTGGCAAAATATTAAAAGGTTAATGTAATGTGGAATACAGTAGAAGAATTTGCAGAATGGTATAAAGATGAAGGATTTCCTTTTAGACCTCCCCAAAATAATTCAATTTACAGAACAAATAATGCAAGTGCTGTTGTGCTATGGAGACAAGGACGCTTTCAAGCCGAGCTTTATATAGCAGATGCTGATCAGATTACTCCTGAACATTCGCATCCTGGTGTAGAAAGTGTTATTATGTATTTGAGTGGCGATGGCAACACTACTATTAACGGCAAAGAAGTTGCTGATCCTAAACCCTTTTGGGATCTTACAAATGAAGATGGTACAAGTGTGTTGTTTACACAAACCTTAAGAGTAGATCCTAACGATACACATGGACTAACAACAGGACCGAGAGGATTTGCATTTTTAAGTTTAGAAATGTGGCCAGAAGATATCGATACTACCAGTGTCACAGTACACTGGGAAGGAGAAACAACCGGAGATATTCACGATAAACAACGACAAAAGGTTTTAAACAATGAATGATAAAGTAGTAGACACACCCGAATATAGTATGAGATTTACACCTAGTGTACATCCTCATGCAGACATTCAAATTCCTGAAACATGGAATGATGTAAAAGAGTTCGGAGATTGGTGGATGGCCAAAGGTATGCCTATGCTTTTTCCTAAGGACCCAGAAGTCTTTTTATCAGATGATGCTACTGCTATTAGTTTATTCAGACACGGTAGATGGCAAGTTGAATTATATCTAATACATCCTAACCCTAAAGTTCCTGAACATGAACATCCTGGAGTACAGGTTATTAAAATGGATATGGTACATGCACCTGTTCCTTTAATGAGTAACATTTTAAATAGAGGCGAGTCACACGGCGCCGGAACAAGATTAGATGCAGAAACTATAGGATTTCCTTTAATTGCTTTTCAGTACTGGGAAGATAGAGAACCTTGTACTATTGCCGCTATGTGGAAAGGCCCAACAGTAGGACCATTACAAGAAGCATTAATCAGACGTTTTCATCCTGATGCATATGTTATAGAAGGGTATGCTGATATAACCAGGTTAAAAAATGAAGCATGATATATTTCCGCTTTCTGTATGGAAAACAACGTATAATGATGTTTTAGACATCAAAACAAATGTCTTTCCTAAAATAGAACAAGAATTTGATCTAACAAAAGATAATAACAATCCTACAATGGTCAATGGTACATTGTGTACATACAATCAGTATGACAAAATACATCAAATGTCTGAAGCAAAGGAATTAGTTAGATTTGCTGAAAATGAAGCAAAACTGTATTGGAAAGAGTTAAATTATACTGACCTTTTAGAACCAAAAATGATACAGTGTTGGGCAAACCGTCAACCTAAAGGCGGTAGTATACGCAGTCATTTACACGGAACTATGCCTATTACTGCGGTGCTTTATGTAAATGCTAAACAGGGAATGGGTAATATTGTATTAGAAAATCCTTTAGAAAACCTGTTAGTAAGTCAGCCTATGGATTACAAAGCTCAAGCATTTATGCATTATGAAATAGAAGTAAGCACTGGAGATTTCATCATGTTTCCTGGCTGGATGCGTCACTATGTTCAGGAGAATACTCTTGAAGAAGAACGTCTTGTTATAGGTATGAATTTTGGATCTAAAGGAAACTATCTAGCAGGGCAATGGATATCAGCCTAATGGATTTGGTTTAAAATCCATCCAAGCACCTACATTAAATCCCATAACAATTCTATTTTCTTTACTCATATTACTTCTAACATGATGTCTCATCCATCCTGGAAACATTGCTAACTTACCTGTTTTTACTTTAATTGTTTCAGTATATAGATAAGGCTTGTACATAAAATCATATGGCATTTTTCCTTTAACCATTTCTAAAGGATCTTCAAGGAAAAGATTACCCATATCTTCGTCTGCATCAACATAAAAAACACCGCCAACTGGTACAGGGTTATGATTATGAGCTGGTGTAAATCCTCCTGGAGGAACATCGTTAGCCCATAATTGCATAACATATGGTTCTATTCTTTGAGTATAATTACATGCTTTCCAATATTCTTTTGCATGGAAATTTACAAAATCTGTAATTGGTTTAAGTTCTTCTCTTTCATGTAAGTTTGGTTCAGTTCTAGCAAAAATAGGATTCCCATCTTTATCAAAATAATCATTGCCTGTAGCAATATTGTTCTTAAATAAAGGCATTAATTTTTCTTTTATTTCGTTTCTAATTAAGTCAAAGTCTTCAAATTCTGCTTCGTATATTAAAGTTGGAAATATTTCTTTTACTACTCCTGATTTCATTACTTACACCTTTTCCATATTGCACTATATCCGCTAACCATACGTTCGCCATCTTCAGTTTTCATGTTATCTACATGCTTAGGTATATTATTAAATTCTATTGTTGATACAGGATCGGATTTCATTGCTTCTGATATCTCGCCCATGACATCCTCATTCGGAATTAGTCTAACATCGACTGCGAATGTCCCGCCAATTTTTAGATGATCTAAAGTTTTTTGCCAGTATGTTTCTTTAGGATAATGCCAACACCAAGACAGATAGCTAGTTACAGCATCTACTTCATCCGGCCATTCCTCTTCGGGACCTTGCATTTTAAATCTGCTAGGGTCTATATCAGAAGTATTAATGCAGTCAACAACCGGAGCCCAACTATTATATTCAGGATAATCTTTTTGGTAAAAAATTCCAGGCTTAAACTCAAAACCTTCTTTGTCAACAAGTGTAAAGGTTGATTGAGGCAAGTATTTTGCTAACAGTAAGTCTTGTACAGCAATACCGCTACCTACATCTACAATTTTTGCATCGTCTTGTAAATTGTATAGTCCTTGACTGTCGCGCCTGTCCCAAAACATTTGATACCATTTAGGAAAATATTCATAAAATAATTGTAGTGTTGATTCTTGTCCTCTAATATACAATCCTGCTTGAATATTACTCCAGCGAGCCAATTCATTAACATCAGACCAAGATAAATTAACAGGACCTTTACTTGTTTTTATTTCTAAATTATAACGTAGCCAATTTTTTGTATAAAGATCCATGTCTTCAAGCGGCATAATGTTCTCCTTAGTATAAAATATTTATGAGAGCTTACATAGTTGTATTGTAAAACTGAGATAAATATACATATAAAAAGATAGGAATACTTATGTCAGACTTTGTAAGATCAGCTAGAAAATCAGAACTTAACATAAAGTCCTTAGACTGGACTGATGGTAAGATAAATGAATACTATGGAGGTTTTGCTACAGATCTAGCAACTAAAGTTGCTTTTGAAAGAGTAAGCACAGGTTATATAGCCGCTACGCCTGGTAGAATTAATTTAGTGCAAATTACAACAGGCGATAGATATGTATATCAAACAACAAACGGTCCTACATGGGAAGCATATACAAAACTATACAATACTTTTTCTTCTGATAATGTAAAACTAGAAAATCCTTTATACAGAGATACAAGCACTAGCAAAGAGTATTTAGAAATAAGAACTCCTAACAGAGAAATAGGACTTTCAATATCTGCTAAGATGTCAAAAGAGTCAACATTGGGTAAAGATGTATATGAAACTTATCTATTAGGATGGATAGATGCTGTTGCAGAAATATTACCTATTGTAAAGCCAATAGCTCAAGAATACAATATAGGACTACCAAAGGCATTATTTTATCCAGGAAACTACCTAAAAGATTCAAGTAGTAGTTATTTTACTAATTTAGAAACAGATTGGAATGTTTCATTAACAAGTTTTTATGCAGACACAATGTCAGCGTTCCTGGAAAAATTAAAAAGTAATGTTAGTCATACGTTGCCAATAGGTAACATAGAAACTCTAGAACAACGTGCGAGGTCAACATGGACTTAGATCAATACTTTGGCTCTATAAAAGTTTATAGAGATGGTACAGTCATTTTTGAAAAATCAGATCTACCTATTCAAAATGTAGGTGATATGCTAGAACATTTCTTTTACGCTAATGCTACAAAAATAGAAGTAACATTACCGGACGGGTCTACAAGAGATCTAAGATTTAGATAAGTCTTTTATAATTTTATAAGCACTAGGTAGCACACTTAAAAAGAACTGTAATCCAGGTTCGTCATTACAGTATGCATCGTGTACTATAGAAGTATCAATTAAATAAATTCTGCCTGGTTCTATATCTTCGTGTTCAACAAGTTCGTTGCCATGTGCAAATCTTAATTTAATAGTATTACTGGTTGTACCCCATAGGCGTAACCATGGACTAGGTAATAGTGTATCGATGTGAGGTTTAAATTCTGCACCTTTATCCCATAATAAAATATTAGATCTACACCAGTGTCCTTTGAACACTCTTAATGGATCCATAGATGACATCCATAAGACTTCTGTAGGTCGCAGACAATCTGTTTCTAAGAGCGGAGAGTTAGGATTATTAACATTCCATTCATATAAAGATCCATTTATAGGATCATTATCTTGTAAATGGCCATATTGATTGACAAGCGCAAGTCCTTGTCTAGGTAATTCGGTATGCTGTTTCCCCCATTGTTGAAAATATCTTTGATATTCAACTACTTGAGATAAGAATAGATCTACATCTATTTTTATATCTAACGGAACTAACGGTTTGGTATGTAAACTTTTATAGTCAGTTTCAGATACAAATTCGCTTATACTTGCATACTTTTCTTTTTGTATATCATTAGAAAAGAACGCTGTTTTAGTATCTTCTATTATTTTATTTGTATCAACTAGCATAGCGTATTCTCTTTGACAAGTCGTTAAATGATTCGTCAAAAATGCTTATTTTTAACATAATTCGTTCTGTGTTATTATTTTTTACACAATGAGGTTTAGTAGTATCTAATAAAATCTGTGTGTATAGATATTCCGCACCTTGTATTGTAATAGGCGCAGGGTTATCTGTTAAAATAAAGTTCAAACTACAAGTTGTATTGTTGTCTACATGCTCGGGTATTTCAGCAAAAGGTTTAAGCCAATAAAATCTAGGCCTTCCTTCTACTTCAAAGTCTTGCATGATTTGATTAATGTAATCACTTGTATAATGACCTATAGACCAATCGTCTAATTTTAAGTCGGGGTATCTTCCGTCAGTGTATGGTTGAGATTGTTGTTTTGCTTCTTTTGCTTGTTCTAGCAAAAGTTTTTTATTTAAATCGTAATTTAAATGTACAACTGGCTCCATCTACTTTCTTTTCTTTAAGAACATTTTTGTTCTTTTTTGAACATCATTTTTAACACGCACAGTATCTAGCCTGAAGTCTACATTGACTATTGCATCCTGATATTCTTCCATCAAATCTTCCAATGCAACGGATACGTCAACACCTTTAGGATTTTTCTTAGTGTCGATTTCCCAAACTCTACCGTCAACAAATGTAATGATAACGGTGTCAATGTATTCGACTGGTACAACATCAATTTGTATGTCTTTTAAAACTTCTGGCCAATGTGCTACTACTTCTTTCGGTAATTTTTTACTCTTAGGCACTTTCTTCAGCTTTGGTCTTGGCTGCTTTCTTCTTAGTAGGGGCCAGCTCTTCGGCCTGCTCTCTAAGACGTTTTGCTTCTTTAAACAAACGGTCTGCATCACTTCTATACTTAGCGGCTAACTCATCATCAGAAATTACTTCATTATTGGCTTCTTGTGCCGCTTGAACTACTTCTGCTGGTGCATCTAAGTTATATTCTTCAACTATTAAATCGTTTGTTGCAGTTGCTTCTTTATTAGTTTTAGGTGTACTACCGTCCGGCTTAAGAGCCAGGTCTTCAACAGAAATACCTTTTTGCTTTGCAATAATAGAATTTAATTCATCTAATGCGATTGTAGTTTTTGAATCAGGAACCATTTCAACGTCTTTGGTTGCTACTTTAACCATTTTTCCTGTTGTATGAAATCCTGCTAACATATTTCTACCGTCTGGTAACTGAGTACGGGCCATTGCTTCTGCAAACTCATAAGAAGTTTGACCTGCATCTGACTCTACTGCTTTAATTAATGCATCATGCTCGTCTGCCATTAAGTTCTCAGTAGTGACAACAATAGCATTTTCTGGTTCACCAGGAACAACTCTATATGCTACAATTACCTTTCTTTGATTCTTTTTCATTCTTCCTACATGTTTTAACGCCATGATTACTCTCCTTTAGCCTCTTCGGGCTTTTGTTGTTGCGCGGCAATAGCATTTAAAAATGCTTCTAACTTAGAATAAGTTGTGCCGATTAATGTCATTTCATTAGGTTTGAATGCACCTCTTTGACTTGCAACGTCGATGATTTGTTTTAGTGCATTCAAATCTTGTACAGTTAATTCTGCCGGTTGTGTTTGAGGTTTTTGTGCCTCAGCAGTACCTTCTGCTTGTTTGTTTTCGTCGCTCATATATGTCTCCTTTAAAGTGCGTACTTTACTATTTACTTGTATTTTAAATGAGGGCAGGCTAAAGTGAAAAAGGATAATTCTTTAGGATTTTCAAAAGCAATTTTAATATTCTTAGCGAATTGGTTTTCGCTATTAAGATTTGTAATTTTGCCTACATAATATCTACCCTTAAGGTTCTTTTCTATCCATTTAATAATAGTGCCTTCTAGATTGTATGTATTCATATCAATATGAACACTTTCGAAATACGGCGGCGCCAAATTCACTCTTCGAATGCCGTAAAAATTTAATGGATTTGGTTGTGCAATTTTAGGCTGCCGCGTCATAGTGTGTTGTTGTTCCGAATGGTGCTTGTAAATTTTTATCATGATGACTGTGAATTAAAAATACTGTATCACAGTAGTCTTCTTCGCCCCAGCTATCCCAAGCATAACCGTCTGTGAACATAATAAACTTTTTAGGCTGAATGTCGTTCTCACGCATATAACGCCAATTAGCCATAAAATCAGTGCCACCGCCGCCGGCTACTTCGTATTCTGTAATCTCTCTACCGTCATCAGCAGTGAAATCATCTTCATTGTACACTTCTGTGTCAAAACACCATATTTTAATTTTATAGTCTTTGAATTGATCCATGATGCCTTTAACTTCGCCTAAGAAGTCAGCGGCTTGTACATTACCTATTGAACCGCTCATATCAATACCTAGGGCAATATCAATACTCTCGTCAAACATTTGCCCTGGTAGAATTGCATTAGTGTGCCATGCTTTACGTGATGGACGGCTGAATGTAAAGTCTGCTTTAATAGTACTCTGAATAGTTTGACGGATAATTTCTCGCCAATTCATTTTAGGTTCTGTAATTTGTTTAATAATACGTTGCACACCTGCAGGAACATTACCAGCGCCAGCAGTTTGTGCCGCACTCAACATACTTTCTTTTATTTCGTCTTTGATTTTCTTAAGTTCTTCTTTAGAGTATTTTGCAGGCTTTTTACTTACTTTATTACCTTTAGAGTCTTCACCTTGTTCGCCTTCTTGAGATTCGCCAGTTCCTTCTGCGTCTAAATGTTCGTCTAGCATTTCGCCTTCGTTGTCTAGCTCAGAAAGAAGTTGTTCTAGTTCTTTACCACGCTCTTTTGCTTCTTCGAACAGTTTATCGTAAATTTCTTCTGAAGTAAATTCTTCATATTGAAAATCTTGAAAACAATCAACTATACTAGGTTTTTCGCCAATACGATCACGTACAAGTGTATTGTTAACTTTGTAATCGGCGGCAATATTAAAAAGTACTGGATGACGATCACCTCTACGTTCTAAGTGATCAAATACCATATGTAGAATTTCGTGTGCAATAACAAATTCAATTTCTTTGTTATTCATTGCATTAAAGAATTGTGTATTATAGTATAAATTACGACCATCTACTGCGGCAGTAGGCAACCAATCATCGGCCGCTAAAATTTGTAGACGTGTTGCCATATTACCAAAAAAGGGATGTCTAAGAAGTAATCCTACTCGTGCAACTACAATGCGGTCATATACTTCAACACGCATTTCTTCTAATTGTTCGGGTGTAATGTTTGGATCAGGTGCCCAATTTTTTAGTTTACTTGCGGTATCTTTTGCAGTTGCCATTGCTTCCCTCTATTTTTTAAGTTTACATCTATATTATAACTATATTTACATAGTTTGTCAAGAGAAAATGGACGTTTTGAAGGGACGTCCGAACCCTCGCATTTTATGCGTTTTGAGCGGCTTTGATGTAATGTCCAAAGCGTTCATGGAATTCATCAAAGCACTCAATTTCATCAGGATCAATTGGAAGTGAATATTGTGTAATAGCAAGTTTAATACCCATTACAACAAGTTCAGTTTCGAAATTGTCCATTGCAAAGCGTAAGAAATTATTCACTTTATCGTCAAATTTCTTATCACCTTTTTCTTCGGCATCCTTTAGTTCGTAACAAAGTGAGACTGTTAAGGAATACATAGCACTGATTTCTTTAGTCTTCAGCTCTTTTACTTTACCATCTAGGATGTCTGTTGGGTTAGGCATATTTGCCGCACTTTTACGGTGTGCCATAAATTTTACTGCAAGACCTTCGCCAACTGCACCACTTACCAAATCAGTAGTAGTGTTTTCGTCTAAGTCATCTTCTAGTAGTTCTGATACAAACGACCATGAACGAGGTGTTGCAAAAGAACGTGAAGGTGATTTAGGATCGAAATCGTATAAATCTTTTTTACTAAATGTGATATAACCAACAACATCTTTGTGTTGATCATTATCAACTGCCCACTGGAACCAGTCATCAAATGATACTGCAAGTTCTAAGTGAATAAAACGGTTACTTAACGGAGCAGGCATTCTGTAAGTAACACCTTTATCTGCTTCGCGGTTACCTGCCGCAACAATAACTACATTGTCTGGTAGTTTGTATTGTCCTACACGACGATTAAGAATAAGTTGATAAGCCGCCGCTTGTACTGCCGGAGCCGCAGAATTCATTTCGTCAAAGAATAAAACAATATTGTCGTATTGTTTAGCAAACTCTTCGTCTGGAAGTTCTGCAGGAGGTGCCCATGCCATTACATTATCATTTGCCGCATAATACGGAATACCTTTAATGTCTGTAGGATCCCATAGCGAAAGACGAACGTCGATCAAATGTGAATTTGGCAGACTATCTGTAACCTGAGCTACAATATCAGACTTACCAATACCTGGAGGTCCCCAAAGAAAGATTGGGCGTTTCTTTGTTAGCGCATGTTTGATTGATGCCTTTGCGCTATTAGGCGTTACAGTGCGTGTTACAGTTTCCATAGTGTATTCCCTCTTGTGAATCAGTGCTTAATTTCTAACTATATATATAGTATACACTCTACACGCTAAATGTCAAGTACTTTTTTACCGAAAATTTAACTTTTTTCTTGGCGTTTCATTGCCTTTGTTAACCCGTATTTGCGAATATCTCCCGAGAAAAGATGTAGTTCAATTGCCTTCTTTTCATCTGTTACAGTAATACTTCTTCTCCCCATATAATAAGGACATGTTATAAATTTATCAAGGAAAATAATTGTTTGAGTTGTAAGTTCAAAATCTTTGGGATAAGGTACATCATAGGTTGTTAAATTTATTTCTTCAGTTATGAATCGCAAGCCTTCGTCTGTTAACCGCAATCCACCAGAATCTTTAGTCCTAGTGTTTTGCCACCATTGGGGAAGATATTCTTTTAAACTTGCTTCTGATATTGCTTTGTTGGCTTGTTTTAAAAAAACCTTTGTATAAACTTCTTTCCAGTTCATTAGTCAAGTGAAACCTTCTCTCCCTGGGTAAGTTTTACAACCGAGAAGTCTTGACAATTAAATAAGTCATTAAGTTTTTTTGCTAAATTGACAGCATGCCCCGGATTGCTAAAACTAACCTTTTTATACTTAGGCCCCGGATAGTTAGTTAGCATATTTGCTGACTTTAGATTAAAAGGAGCATCATTATAAAACACAGCCCAAATGGCTTCTGCTTTTAATATTTGCTCACTTTTATAAGTCTTTTTATCGACGTGTTCGATTATCACGTCTGGTTTTGGTCTGCTCATATGCGTATCGTCCTTAATTATATACGCATATATTTATCTCTTTTTGAAGTTATCTACGTAGTTTACTTCCAGCCAGAACCGCCATCTAAACGCACTTCTAGCACTTCGTCTTCGGTTTTACTTTTAGAAATAAGTAATTCTTCAAGATTACCATTCAATCTTGTCATTACTTCTCCTAATGTAAAAGCAAGACGTTTTGCCGTATCTAAAGGAAGTTTAACTTCCTTTGCATTACTAGCATCGGCACTTTTAACTTGTTGAATGAATTGTTGTACAGGAATTGTATTTAACGGCTCACTTGCTGACACGACTTAACTCCGTTCTCATTTCAATATCTGTTTTGAAAGGACCTCTGTATTCGTAACGTTCTAGTGTAAGTAGTTTTGGACAAAAACTTTTCACCCAACCTTTTTCAAATCGTATTGTATAATATCCTGCCGCATACAGACTCTTTGACTTTGTACTCTTTGTAAACAATGGTAATTTTCGTCTAACATCATACATTGGGTTGTACGGCATAGAACTTGTTGGGAATCCATGTACTTCTTTTACAAAAGTCTCTTTAATATCTAACTTCTGCCAAGATAAGTCATTTCCTAATTTCTTCTTTAATTGTTTTTCTGAATTAAACATTCTTGTACCTGAAGAATCACTAAGCATATAAGAATCGTCGGCAATGCTTATTGTGCCCATATTTTCGCCATTTTGTTGTAAAATCCAAAATTTATCTTTAAGTATTTCTTTTGCGTTAAATTTACTCATGTTATGCTCCTAAAGGATATTTTGCTTGTAACGGTTCAGAATAACTAGCGGCCTGATCAGCAATTCGTTGCATGTCCCACTTTGCACAGAACTTCATTAATCTCATACCAACTTGTGTGATTTGTTTAGGTTCAACCTCTTTGACCGTACTATTAATTATCTCTCGTATATCTGCAGGCTGTGCAGATAAGTCACATAATGTAACATTACGATTGTAATCATCTAGTACACGATGTTCATCTCCATTATGATCTACCCAACGCTGTAACATCATGTTATTCCAGTTGTAACCTTTTGTATCTTTGTCTGCAAAGGCTTCAATAAGGCCAACTTTATTCTTTGTACCTTTCTTGCGTACACCCGGATATGCACTAAAAACGTTATCGCTAGTGTCGCCACGCATACATTTTTCAAACAACATAAATGCAGGATCGGGTGCAGGCTTAGGCTCTCCTGTTTTCTTATCAATCACAGGCTTGCCTTTGTCGTCAAAGTAACCTTCGTGTGTAATAGTTGTATTGCTAACACCGTTGTACTGTTTTACATTAGGTGCAATTAGTTGTGCAAAGTCACCGTCAGTTGAAATAATAACATGATTATCGTTAGGATGATTTTGTATCCAGCCTGCAATCAAATCATCTGCTTCTAGTTGCGGATGACGCATCATTGTACAGTTAGTCTTTGTGCCTATAAAGTCTTTAAACTCGTCAAAGATCTCCCAAAACAACTGATCTTCTTCTTGTTGTGCAGGGGTCATTGCATCACGTGTTTCTTGACGGTTACGCTTGTAAGGCTCGTAGTAATCTTTACGCCAGCTACGTCCTTCCAAACAGAACACAACATGATCTGCATCAAAGTCATTCCAAGCCTTTTTAACACTATTAAGTGTAATGTGTAGTGCCATACCAACTTTAGTATCTAAGTCACCACGTACAACGTGTCGTGCTCTAAAGAAAGTATTTGCAGTATCAACTAGTACATAAGTTGCCATTTAGTTCCTCGTCTATATAACGTTTCAATTCATGGTCTCCAACATCTTCAGGTATCTCATTCTTGTAAAACAATCGATAACTGTCACTGCCGTATTTTCCAATTCCATATAACATAGTAGCATCATTTCCGTCCCATGTCAAGTAGTCTTCGCTCATTTTACGTAAACGCTTTTCACGTACATTAACCATTCCTAATGGCTGTATAACACGTTTTATTGCTTCTGGAGTTGTATTAAGTAGTTGTATAGGTGTAGGACAGAGTACAAAAAGAGCTGGAAGAACACGCTTAACTTGCTTTCGATTAGTTTGATTTAAGCAGATAACACCAACCATATGTTGCCAAACTGTAGACACTTGCTGTTGCACCATTAAATCGTCACGCATCATGATACTGAACTTCTTCCCTTATCCATAGGTACTACATTAATGTATCCCATTTCTCTATCAACACTTTGTCCGTCTTCTTCAAGCATTTGTATTACAATAGTTCTGAACCAGGCATCAACAATTTGTTCATTAGTTTCGCCTTTATAGCCTGCGTCTAATAGTTGCTCTATAAACTCGTTATTCCAATCAAGTTCAAAGAATCCGTTTTTTATATTATCTTTGTTAACTTGTGTATCTAATACAGCAACCCAAGGTTCTCCTGCTTTAGTAGCCGCTTGTTTTTCTGCTTCAAGAGCTTCTCGACGAATTTCTTCTTGTGTCTTTTCTTTTACAGGCTCATCAATCTTAGATTTAATACCTGCATCTCTTACTAGTTTACTCCACCATCCCATTACATGTGTCTCCTTACTCTTTGTACAAAAGCATCATCAACATTGACTTTTGCTTTTGACTGTTGTTCTTTTTCAAATTCGTCTGGGTCAAATGCATTCTCAAGTCCCCCACGCATTTCCGAAGAGCGAGATATGTAATCTTGGGGTAAATCGCCATCCTTTTTCCATACAAACTTCGGCGACTTCTTTAACGTTGAGATTGTATTCTTCACTGCGTCCGCCCAACGGCATACAATATACTGGACATTGAACCCCGGCGTCTCTGTAAGCCTCCACAGCTCTTTCAGCTTCTTCAATATCATTACGATTAGCGACAACAAACTTGAGATAAATGTCACTACCGTCAACAAGGCTATACTCACGAGCGACAGCAGGCAGTATAGCAGTATCCCAAGGTTCTCCGCTAACACTAAGTTTTGGGGAACAAGACCACGTGATTGCAAATCTGTCTTGGTCTGTGAGATAGTTGAAGAAATCATCGTGTAGATGTTGTGTAGTGTTTGTTTCAAATGTAACATTTTTTAATCCTTGCATCTTTGGATGCTCAAACAATTCGATGTATAATCTTTGCCATGCTAACAAAGGTTCGCCACCGGTCATAATTAAATGGATGTCTTGTCCATTGTCCTGTGTCCACTTACCGTTTGGAGTAAGAGACAATAAGTGTTCAACTACTTCATCTACTGTTGCCAGTTTGTTAAAGTCTTTGAACTCAGGATAGATACTAGCATACGTATCACATCCTGTGTGTATAATAGGCAAGTCATTAAACTCTTTAGTAGTTTTATGTACACCTGCATCAATTAGGGCTTTAACCTCTGCATTGTGTTTTATGCCGTCTTTATGTTGTTGCCAACGATCTCTTTTTTCATTAGTACCAAAGTTCATGCAACGGAAGTTACAACCAAAAGTACGTAGGAACACACTAGGGACGCCAACAAACTTACCTTCACCTTGTACACTATAAAATGCTTCTGAATATCTTAGTTTCATTTCTGGTTTCCTGTTAACAGCTTCGTAAGATGGATAACCTTTTTCAAATACTGGACTTTCAATCATTAGCAAGCAAACTCCTGTTGTAGTTTAATGTTGTCAAAGAATTCCTTTTTAGTTCCTGAATCGTCTTTAAATGCACCTTTTAGTACAGTTGTTTGTGTAAGACTACTATGCGCCATAATGCCTCGATTTTCGCAACAACCATGTGTTGCTTGTACATACACACCTAAGTGTTCTGCATTAGTTGCAAGTTGAATCTGTTTAGCAATTTCGTTTGCAAGTTCTTCTTGCAGTGTACCACGTCTAGCACACCACTGTGCAATACGTGTATACTTGCTTAAACCAATAAGTTTTTCAGCGGCAATGATACCAATGTATGCAGTACCTACTACTGGCTGATGATGATGCGAACACATACTCTTTAGTTCTGAACGAACTACAAGCATACCTTCGTATCGTTCTTCTGAATCATTTGGAAATGCCGTTGCACTTGGAATAGGATCATAACGTCCTGCCATAATCTCATTAAAGTACATTTTTGCAAGACGTCTTGCTGTACCTTGTGAATTAGGATCATTAAGGCGATCAATTACAAGAGCGTCTAGCACACTTTCAAAGGCTCTAGTTGCTTCATCGATAAGTAGCTCTTTGTCGCCACGTTGTAGCACATGTGAAATGTTGTCGCCAGCCCAGTAACGGATACCGGCGTCTTCTAGTTTTTGTTTAATCTGTCTTGCTTTACTCATTTATATCTCCGATGTTAAGGCAGAGGATTGCCGTGTATACTGCACAATTATATACAGTATACACTTATTTAGGTTTTTTGTCAAGACTATTATTTAAAATAGCCATCAATTACTTCCAAAATATCATGATATTTTGCAATTTCCATGAACTCTTTGTCAAGTTCTTCCATAATATCGCCGTGTTCGCCGATACCTACTGGATTGCTTAATAAAACTTCTGCATTCATTCTATGCTTCTCGATATGTCCGATTGCATGATCTCTGGCAGCCTTAAGCAAATTAGATCTTAAGTTAGTCATTGTGTTTCCTTTCTCGGTATTTTGAAATCTTTTAAGCCTAAAACTTTAGCACGGTCGTTTACATTGTCAATATAATCATTTATAAAAGGTTGTTGTAAATAAGGTTGCCAAGGCTCGTCTTGAAGATTTGTATAGTGATGTTGTATTCGATAACATAGACGTTTATCAACATCGCCTAATCGTCTATGCAAAGTAATACTGTTATCAAATAAAAGTAAATCGTTATCATTTTGATAATAATGATCATATATATATTTGTCAACAAACAATTCTTTGTTTATTTGATCAAAAATCTTATCACTTTCTTCTTTCGATAAACCTTTTATAGAATATGCAGTATTAATAGGATAATGTAATCCTTTGATTCCGCCAGGACTTTGAACTACCATAGGTATTTCAATATCATCTTCAGGACACATATTAAAATGCATTACGTTGTCCTGTTCTTCTCTAAGTCCTGGATTTATTTTGCCGGCTGTAAATCTGTGCAAAATTACCATTTCATCTAGTTCACTTCTAAATGCATCAGAAACAGATTCGTAATAATCAGTAGTAGTAATAAACCCGGTTGCACTTCCTACAACATTTTCTGCGCCTAGTAAAGATACGCCTGGTACAAAAGTTAATGTTCCGCTTTCATTACTATGCCAAAGTAGTTCGCCTTCAGCAAACATACCTAAAGGACGTCCTTTTGAATCTTTTTGTCCTGAAACTCTCATTACAGACGTTTTGTGCTGAACAGTATCTCTCTCAATCATATTAGTCATTTCAATGAGTACGTTCTTGTCTTTTTCTTCGATTTTTGGATCATTACGCATGATCCTGTTCATGATATTTCTTAAAGAAGTTTCATTGTATTTCTTAAGCATTTGGTAAGACATGCCACTAGTATTTTCTCCCCATAATGCCATTAGCTCAGATTGTTTACGCCAATCTATATTAGTATTTCTAATAATAGTAACTAAATTTTTAAGATGCAACTTGCCTATTTCAATCCATTCTTCATTAGAAATATTTTGTAAATCTAAATCGTCTATGAATATACCATAATTACCGCATCCAGGAATTTTACTTATTTTCATTTTTATAATTACCCTTTCCTGGTATCACATTTCTTATACCGCCAACTGGGTCAACTGTATCACCATCACGGCGAAAAATTAAATGAACATGAGGATACATGCAAGTTTGTCCTGCACTCTCGCCCATATTTATACCAACATTAAAACCTGTAATAGGATTAGTGTCTGCTTCTACATTCATGCTACCCATTTCCATAGCAAATTTAAAACACTTTTGAATATTCTCTACAGTATTTTCTTTAGGCACAACTAAAGTGTGCCCAAGTGTAACTGGATACTTGTCTTCGTAAACAACAAAGTCTCTAGTATCTAAAAATACATCTGTCCAAGGTGCTCGACCTTCTTCTTGTGCTTTTTCTAATGTATCAGACACTATAGTTCCTCTGCAATACCTAAAAATTCTGCGCCGGCAAAAAATAATGCAAGTGCTACTACTGAGCCTGTGTAAGCCGCTACTAAACAACCTGCTAGTCTTAAGACACTTTTAATTAAACTAATATAAAAATGCTTACGACTCGGGTCTGGAGGTTCCGGTAGATAAACTCTTTCTGGAATAGGCATATTATTTCTCCTTTTATTTTGCAATATTTTCCCAAGGATATACTAGCCATACATCCTCATCTGCTTTGTTAACTTCGTGAACATGATAATTAACCTCACCAAACTCACTGCTTAAATTTTCTGTCATTACAGCAAACCGTACATTGTTTCCCCATACATTATTCCATTCTTCTGAATTAGGCAAACAACTACTTTGCCAATCATCTTTAATCCAATTAAATGTAGCACCAGTATCGTTGATATCATCTACAATAAGAATTTTTTTACGGTTGTCTGCACTTGTTTTATTATGGCCCATTGCAGGATCATAATAATCTTTATCATCATAGCCATAAGCATCTTCGCTCATCCAACAATTACTCTCACTGCCATGACCGTCTTTGTCATCACGTAAACTAACCTTAAGAGCTTCACAACGTATATCTAGCATATTACTAAGGATAGTTGCAGGTACGTTGCCACCTCTTGTAATGCCTACAATGTAGTCAGGCTTCCAGTTGTCGTTATACATCTGTAAAGCAATGTTTAGGCAAGCACGTTCTACATCCTGCCAGCTATAATAATGTTTCTTAATCATCTTTAGCACCTCTTGCAAGATATTCTTCGTTATTAATCCAGCGGTAACCTTCACGCTGTACAAAACGTACAAATCCCCATTCCTTTTGTTTACGACCCATAAAAAACAAACTCCAACATGGAATCTCATTACCTTCTGAATCTTTTTCAAGTTCTAACCAATGTAAGTCATCAGGTTTACGGAAACGGAAATGTCCGGGACCACGCCAAACTCTTGTACTACCTACAACAAATCCTTCGTTGCTACGAACAGGAATCCATTCCCAGTAGCCGCCTTTTAGAATAAATGTAGCATACGACCAAGGATGATCATGCAGTGTAGGTTCATCACTCTTCAGAACTTTATGTAAAGTAATGTTAAACGGAAAGTTCTTTCTGTTTTTTAAAAACAGATAAAACCTTACTAAGTAAGGCTCTCCGTTATCTCTATCTCTAATTACCCGACGCCTGCCGAGCTTGTCCATAATTTTAGAAAGGAATGTCATCGTCAATCTCTCCTGCCTTTTTCTTGCCTTCGTAATCTTGTTTACACATGTCGTATACGCTTTTAAAGTTGCGCCAAACTTTTTCTAATGCTGGATATTCTTTACACATTTGTTCGACTGTTGTTGGATCAATAGTGATGTTATTGTAAATCCAATCTATATTAATATCAGTAGACCCTGTATACACATTAGTATCAATACTATCAGTGTCAATAGTATATGTTCCTGAATTTATATTGATATCGGATATATTGTCATCTACCCATACAGTGCTTGCGACATCGTAAGTATTGTCTAAATTGATTGTATAGTCCTCATCTTCTATCAAACTATTCAATTTAAACGGATCCGGGTCTCTTAACTTGCTCATATAGTGCGCCTCCGCTAAAAAATTCTTTGTTTAGTTTAGTACGTTGTTTGTCTAAACTTACAAGATAGTCGTCATAGTTTTCCATATAATGGCGAATCTTATCAACTAGTAAACCTCTATACTTTCTATAAGCAAAATAATCTTCAGTCCATTCACTTGGATATAAAAACTCTGGTACAGCCATTTCACTATAGCTTAATCTATCTGGAACCATAGGAATAGCATTTACAAGTGCGCCTTCGTACCAACTAATACCAAGTGTTTCCTGCAAGTTAGCAGAGAACACCATCTTA